>ENA-OURS01000224-OURS01000224.1-human-gut-metagenome-genome-assembly--contig:-NODE-224-length-73464-cov-16.208421_pt1 | contig 73464 bp, 94 predicted proteins | sample MGYA00242109_ERZ509010 | MGnify/ENA primary metagenome ERZ509010 (study PRJEB26280, sample SAMEA2338774) | human gut metagenome | biome: human gut; feature: human-associated habitat; material: faeces... | reverse complement strand
ATAAAAAATAAAGGAAAATAAAGAGCTAGAAACTTATAAATATCATTCAACAAAAGGAGAATTGCTTTATATAAAGTATGATACATGTTATTGGCATGATATTGGCATAAAATAGCCTTGTTTTTCACCTATTTTCACTAGTTTTTTATAAAATTTATATGTTATCTAAAGAAAGAGGGAAAATTACATGGCAGTAAAAAAAGATGAAAAAACAGGTACGTGGTATTTCTATGGTTCGTACAAAATGAAGAATGGGAAGTATAGACAATATAAGAAACGTGGCTTTCCAAAAAAGAAAGATGCAGTAAAAGCGGAGATCATATTCAAAGAGAATGTTAAAGACCCATACAAGAATATCACACTTGAGGAATTGTTTAATATCTATGCAGCATACACCGAAAAGAGAATAAAAGAAAGTACCTATAAAGTTCAGAATAGATTGCTTGAAAGATGGATTGATATTTTAGGTGATGTGAACATAAAATCCATTACAACAAACGATATAGAGGTTGCAATGGAATTAATGATTAATAACGTAGGATATGAAACTGCAAAGAATTATTTATCTAGAATCAATAAGATGTTAAGGTTTGCAGTTCGTAAAGGATATTTAGAAAGCAATCCTTGTTCCCCTGTTGAATTGGCTAAAAATCCAAACGAAAAGAAAGTCGAAATGAAGTATTGGACTTTAGAACAATTCAACTTGTTTATTCCTTATGTTGAAAATCCTTTGTATCATCTTCTATTCGACAATCAATTTTATATGGGGATGAGAATTGGCGAAACACTGGCTTTGACTTGGGAAGATGTGGATTTAGAAAACAATACGATTGCAATTAAAAAGACATGGTCAAAAGATTTGCATAAAATCACAACTCCAAAAACTCCTAATAGCTATAGGACGATTACAATGCCCCAGTTCTTATCGGATGAATACAGAGAGTTTAAGGAAATGTTGGATGTTCCTGAGAAATCATTTGTTTTTGGTATAGATATACCCGTATGCAATACGACAGTTAGAACGAGGATGAGAGAAGCTATTAAACTTGCAAACGAGAACAACGAAGAACAAATACCTACTATTCGTATACATGATTTAAGGCACTCATGTGCTTCGTATATGATAGGCAATATGGTAAGAGATGGAAGCTCACATTTTAGCTTGTATGACGTCGCAAAACGCTTAGGAGACAATCTAAGCACTGTATTGAGTGTTTATGCACATTGGCTACCTCAAGCCGATAAAGGAATTGCTAAATTAATGGATAAAGATAATGCACTAGATTAATTTCTAGTGCTTTTTTTTATTAGTAAAAAGAAAAACACACCCTTTAGCGAGTGTGCTTCCCATGAAATAGAGAGAGATGAAAATACAGTTGCCTATTTACAGGCACTTAAAGTTTATCATGTTTCGTTGCGGACGTTTTGTGCTACCAAAACAATACAAATTATTTATATCATCCTCTATCGTTTATTATTTTTGATATTGATCTATTAAATCGGCTAAGTGTTGTAGTGAGACACCATACAAATTACACAACCATTTAGCATCTTCAAAGTAGACATTTTTTCTACCATTTTCAATTTCTGAAAGCCATGATTTTGTTTTGCCCCTTCTTTCCGCTACTTCTAACATTGTGTAATTAGCCTTGTTTCTCAATTCCTTTAATGCTTGTCCTTGGTATTCAAATTTGTTCATGTCCTCACCTCTTTCATCTATACATTATAATTATAAGCACTAAATTAAATACCTATATAAAATATATCATAAAGTACACTGAAAGTGAACATAATTAAAAAAATAAAAACACACATTTAAGTGTGTTCTATAAACTTCATAATTATTATTCTACACCACTGAATTTACAAACTAGTTTCCCAATAATTCTAAAACACTCGTTAGTAACATCAATAATTATTGGGTCGTATTTTGGGTTTGCACTTTCCAATACAATCATTCCATTATTTAATCTTCTAAATATTTTGCATACGCAATCATTTCCATCATTGATACAGAAAGAGCCGATTTGTCCACTTTCCAACACGTTAGTTTTCTCAAATATTAGTGTATCTCCATCATTGATTCCTTTTCCAATCATGGAATCACCTTTTGCAATATTAGCAAAGTACTCCTTGTTAGAATTTATATACCTATCAGGAACAGCTATATAGTCTTCGATATTTTCTTCAATAAATAACCCCATACCGCAACATATAGAAGAATATAAAGGAATTGATTTATCTTTGATATCTTTCAAAGGGAAATAATTAGGATCGTCACCCCAACCAATCAAGTAGAATGGTGAAATCCCTGTAGCACCTCCAATTGCATTTACGACATCAACAGGAACTTTAGTTGTTACTCCTTGAGAATATCTTTGTAAGGCTGATTTAGAAACTCCTGTCCTCTTTTCTAATTCAACAAATGAATACCCGCTTTTTTCTATTGCTTTTTTAATCCTATCAGATACTACATTATTCATTAATATCCACCTCCTAAAGTATTATCTGCTAAATATATTATATTTGTAATATCCCAATTTAGCAATGACATAATAAAAAATTTAAAACAAATATCCCAAAAAAGGGTTGACACTTAATTCAAACGTGATATACTTTAGGTGTCCCGAAAAAGGGATGAAAGAGGTGAGAATTTATGGACAGAGGGCTTTATAAAATGATGCTCGAAAGAAACAATATGTCACAAAGAGAGTTAGCAGAAAAGCTTGGAATCAGCAAAAACTCACTCTCTTTAAAAGTAACAGGCAAATGTAGACTTTATACTGATGAAGCTACTAAAATGTGTGAAATTTTGCATATTGATAAAGATGAAGACAGAGCAAAAATTTTTTTAAGATAAACATCCCAAAAAAGGGATATAAACAGAAAGGAAGGAGATTGAATAAATGAACGAATTATTTAATGTAACTACAAATGGTGACAAGTTAACTTTGTCGGCTAGAGAGTTGCACAAAGAATTAAACATTGCAGGAAGATTCTCTAGATGGTTTGAGCAAATGTCAGAATACGGATTTGAAGAAAACGTCGATTTTACAAGTGTACAAAATTGTACGGTTGTTAATAACGGAGCAACTAGAGAGTTACAAGACTATCAAATCACACTAGATATGGCGAAAGAAATTGCAATGCTACAACGCAATGAAAAAGGAAAAGAAATTCGAAGAAAGTTAATCGAATTAGAAAAGGCTTGGAATAGTCCTGAAAAGGTTATGGCTCGTGCATTAGACATTGCACATAAAACAATTGCTAATCTTCAAATCAAAAACGAAGAAATGAAACCAAAGGCATTGTTTGCCGATACTGTAGCAGCTAGTGATAGTTCAATCTTAGTTGGTCAAGAAGCTAAATTGATTAGTCAAAGCGGATGTAAGATGGGTCAAAATCGTTTCTTTGCTTGGCTAAGAGAAAATGGGTATTTGTGTTCTAAAGGCGAAAATTACAATATGCCAACGCAAAAATCTAGAGAAATGGACTTGATCGAAATCAAGATTAGAACAGTAACGAATCCTGATGGGTCTGTAAGAGAAACTAAGACACCAGTTATTACAGGCAAAGGTCAGATTTATTTCATTAATAAATTCAAAAATGCATAAAACGATAAGAAAGGGTGAATAAAATGGCAGAACCAAGTGAAAGATTAGAAAGTGACAGATTAGATTCAATTAGATTATTCCAAGACTCAGTGCATTGGGAAGGAAAAGTTTTTGATGTGCTAATTAAGAACGGATGTTCTAAGGAAGATTTAGTAAACGTATCTTCAATGCTTCAAACCATTTATATGTGTGGATTTGAAGTTGGGAAAAGATGTGTAAAGGAATGAAAGTGTTGCTTGGCTATAGAGACATCATGGAACTTGGTGTTTCTAAAAAAACCGCATACAAGATGTTGAATCTCATATGCGAATCGGAGGCTTACAAAAAGTCCAATCTATCCAAAGTGATAGATACAAAGAAAGTTCCAACAAAGTTATTTATCAGGATGTTTCCTGAGTTCAAAGAAAGGTGTGAACAACATGATGGATGTAGATGATTTAAGAGAAATGGATGACAACCGTTTTATTGATGAAGATGAAGAGGGGGAAGAACAAGATGAGTACAGTTACGAAGACTACTGCTACGACTTCTGCAAAGCAGAAAGAGACGAAGAAGCCTGGTTCTAAATCAACCGCAAAGAAGAAAGCAGTTGAATTAGGTGATTGTATCACGCTTCCTTCTTTTGCCAATAACGAGTATGAAACTCAATATTCTATGGCGGTTAGAAGTCAAAAGCAGACTCATATGGTTAATCGAGCTGCTAAATTCAATTACATTTGTTCGTTAATTTGCTTCTTAGTTTCGTTGGCTTTCATTGTAATAGCTAATTGGTACATAAGAGGTTTGTAAATTGAGGGGAGGAAGTAAGGATGAATCTTTACCAAGACACCGATAAATTCAGTGTTGAAAAGTATGGAAGTCATGAAGAATGGTTGAAGAAACGTGGACGAGGAATCGGCGGTTCGGATGCAGCTTGTTTCATGGACTTGAACCCATGGAAAACGCTTAATCAGTTGTGGCACGATAAAAAGTTCGGCTCACAACAAATTACAAATGATGCGATTGAATATGGAAATACCGCAGAGCCTTGTTTAAGAACATTATTTCAGGCTAAACATCCTGAGTTGGATGTACAGTACGTGGATAACGTAACACTTGTTTCTAAAGAGCATGAGTTTCTTAGATACAGTCCTGATGGACTTATCTACAACAAGGAAACAGGAGAAAGAGGAATCTTGGAAATCAAAACATCAAAGATTATTAATTCTCATAGTTTGCAGAAATGGGGCAGTAAAGGAAATGAAACAGTTCCTGATAACTATTATTGTCAAACGTTAGAAGGATTGATTGTTACGGATTTTGACTTTGTTATCTATTGTGCAGAGCTTAGATTTGCAGATGGTGATGCACGAATTATTGAGCGTTCATATCGTAAAGAAGAAGCTTTAGACAGTATGAACGATCTAAAACAAGCAATGATAGAAAAATGGGATAGGTACTTCGTGAATGATGTAGAACCACCTATCACATTGTCTATATAAAAAATAGGAGATGAAAATATTATGGAATTTAATTTAGAGGTACGTGCACAAAACGGAAAAGTGTACACAAATGCAAGTGATTTATTACCTGATATTCAAGAAGGCTTAAAGCACTACAACTATGTAGTAGATGAAGGCAACTACAAGAAGGCTAAAACAGATAGAGCTGCTTTAAACAATTTGGTAAAGCTTGTATCTGATAAGCGCAAGCAAGTTGAGAATGATGTATTTGCACAATGGATTCAGGATAAAAAAGACATCATGGCAGTTGAGAAAACAATCAAAGCAGCATCCGATAAATTGGGTGTTGGAATCAATGATGTTGATAACGCAGAAAAAGAGTTGAAGAAAAATCAGATTAAAGAGTTGTGGCTAAATATGACAAACAACAAATATCCATTCGAACTAGTGTTTGAAGAAAGATATTTGAACAAGTCTGTTAAGCCTAAAGAAATTGAAGAAAGCTTGAATAACAAGTTCCTTAAAGCCGAAGAACAATTATCATTCATTGAAGCTTCACTTCCCGAAGATGAATTACAAGCAGAGCAAGTTATCCAATTGTTCTGTAAGACTTTGGATTTAAGCAAAGCTACAGAGAGAATCAATGAAATTAAGGCAGCTAAAGCAAAACTTCAAGAAAAAGTAAATGCTCAGATTGAACAATCTAAGCAAGCACAAATGGAAAGAGAAAATGTAGTACCTACACAAGCTCCATTTGAAACCCCTCAGGCTCAAAATCTAACAGAGGCAAGAAGATATTGCGTGTTTAGATTTGAAGGCCCTATAAGCGAATTACAAGCGTTTAATCCAATTTTGAATCAATTTATTAAAGAACATGATGCGAAAGTATCAATTTTAGAAAAAGGAGAATGTTAATTATGTTACAAAACAATATTGCTAAAAAGAATGACAATCAATTGGTAGAATTTTCTGCCAACGGAGAAAAAGTTAAATTATCTCCAGCTATCGTAAGAAATTATTTAGTAAATGGAAATGGTCAAATCTCAGACCAAGAAGTTGTTTATTTCATTAATTTGTGTAAATCACAAGGATTGAACCCATTCATTAAAGATTGCTACTTAATCAAGTATGGAAACACATCACCAGCTCAAATGGTAGTTTCAAAAGATGTTTTCTTGAAACGTGCCGAAAGAAATTCAGAGTTTGATGGTTTAGATGCAGGAATTATCGTAATTAATAACGAAAGTGGTGAGTTAACTTACCGAAAAGGTGCTTTCTATTTGAAAGATCGTGAAGAAGTTGTAGGTGGATGGGCAGATGTATTTAGAAAGAACATTTCTCATCCTACACACATTGAAGTTTCGGTTGAAGAATACGCAGGAAAAACTAAGGATGGAAAACTTAACTCACAATGGAGCACTAAAATGGGCACTATGGTTCGTAAAGTCGCCATCACTCAAGCATTGAGAGAAACATTCCCTAACGATTTCCAACAGATGTATTCAGAGGAAGAAATGAATGTGGATATGAAATTGGATGAAACTCCAATCCAACAACCTACAAACATTGTTGAGCAAGCACCTGTACAACCACAAACATATTCGCAACCCGAAGAACCTCAACCCGAAGGTGTAAGTCTTGTATAAATCAAAACGTAGCCAAGCTACAGATATAGATTTAAAAACTAGAAAGTTGGTAAAAGAAAGAGACCAAATGTGCATATTTTGTGGGAGTACATACCGCATTGAATTAGCACATACAATTCTTTCAAGAAGCAATGGCGGACTAGGTTGTGAAAAAAACCTAGTCTGTGCTTGCCAACGTTGTCATAGAATCATGGACTCAGAAAGTCCTAAAGGCAAGAAATTGAGAGAGATTGCAATTAAGTACCTAGAACGTATCTACGGACATATTGATGAATCAGAGGTGAAATATAATGCTAAGTCAAAATGAACTGTTGTTTAAATACAATCCATTCAAAGTTAAATATTGGAAAGATGAAGAAATCCAAGAACAACTTTCAATCTTAGTTGATGCTTATATTCCTGATGAAAACGCAGTAATGGAAATGGCATTGAATGTCGAAAACCTTGCAAATCAAATGTTCTTAATTGGCGAAATGATGGCTAGATTGCAAGAGAGTTCCAATATCTTAAAGGCGGATATTGAAAATAAAATGACAAACGCTATTTATGTAGAACGTAGTACTTGGGAACGTGATCATGATGGGAAAGCACCTAGTATTAAATTCTTTGAAGCATTAGCTTGTCAAAAAGTAGCTGATGAAAGAACTAAGCTTGCAAAAGTCGATTCTGATTTAAAGCGTTTTAAAACTGCTTATGAAAGTATCGAAGCAAAGATGAATGCGACCAAGAAAAAAATCGAGGTCACTAAGTTTGAAATAGGAGGTGCGTAAGATGATTTTAGGCATTGACCCAGCAAATGAATATAGTGCATTTGTTGTAGTTGAGAATGATTTATCGGCAGTTGTAGATAAAGGAAAAATTCCTAACAAAGAATTGCAAGATAAAATCTCAAATTGGAAAGCAGAGAATTATCCAATTGACTATGTAGCGATTGAAGGAATACAAAGTTTCGGTATGCCTGTAGGTCAAACAACATTTGAAACTTGTTACTTTATAGGGCGTTTATTAGAGCAATTTGAAGCTTTTGATATCGAACCCACATTAATATACCGAAGTGAAGAAAAAATGACTCTATGCCACTCTATGAAAGCGACAGACGCAACTATTAGACAAGCGTTAATTGATTTGTTTGCGAAAGATACTCCAAACAAAGGAAAAGGTACAAAGAAAGAGCCTGGATATTTCTACGGATTCAAGAAAGACATATGGCAAGCATTTAGTGTCGCAATAACGTTTCATACAAAGTACATAGGTACAGAATGTTAGGAGGTGTGAAGTATGGCGATCGTTAGAGTTGTAAAGAACAAAGACTATACAGTGATGAGCAATGCACATTTGCACGATAAAAGGCTATCACTAAAAGCGGTTGGATTATTAAGTATTGTATTAAGTTTGCCTGATGATTGGCATTATACAGTAAAGGGGCTTGTTGGAAGTGTTAAGGACGGAGAAAGAGCGGTCAATGGAGCGCTTTCTGAACTGAAACAATGTGGATATTTACAAGTAAATAAATTATATCCAAATTCAGAAAGAAGCAAAATCGAGTATCAGTATGTATTTTATGAAAAGCCTCAAGGCATACAAAACGTACCTCTTGAGCAAGACCTACAAAATGTAGACCTACAAAACGTAGGACTACAAAATGTAGACCTACAAAACGTAGGTGCTTATATAAATACTAATAAACAAAGTACTAATAAACAAAATACTAAAGAATTAAGTACTAATGAATATAAAGAAAAAAATAACAAAAAAGAAAGTGTTAATTCTGTTATTGCAGAGTATACAGAAAACAAAGATTTGCAAGATGCATTGCATGGTTTTGTTGAAATGAGAAATAAAGCAAGAAAGCCTTTGACTGCTAGAGCTATGAAGTTGTCTTTGAATAAATTAAATGAATTAGCATTAGATGATGTTACCAAGATTGCTATTGTAAATCAGAGCATTGTACATAGCTGGTCAACATTCTACAAGTTGCAGAATAACAACAACGGTCAAAGACAATTGACAAGAAAAGAAATGGGGTATGCATTTTGACATTAGAAGAAACTGAAAGAATATTACAGGTGCTAAGAATCAATTACCCAATGAGTTACAAAAACATGACTCAAGAAGATACGCAAGCCTATTTAAAACTTTGGCAAGTGTCTTTTAAGAATTATGAATATTTAACTGTAGCAAATGCAGTGAATCAAATCATTCAAAGTGATACAAGAGAGTTTGCTCCAAATGTAGCACAAGTAAAAACAAGAATTAGTAAAACTGCGATTGGAAAAACAAAGGAAGCTGGAGAGGCTTGGGAAATCGTTTTAAGGAACGCAAAGTGTGACCCTCATACTAGTAAGGTAAACTACGATAAACTGCCTAGAAACATTCAGAAAGCGCTCGGAGGGAGCTATTTGTTAAGAGATATTGCGTGGAGCAATAAAAAAGACTTGCAATATTACCAAGATAGATTTTTACAAGCTTATAAAGAGGTTTGTGAAGAAGAAGTACAGTTATTAAATTCAGGACAAATCAGTTTGGAAACATATACACAACACGATCAATTGCCTGCACCTCCAAAAAAGGAGGAAGGAATGAAGATGTTGGGAGATTTGATGAACGGATAAGAAAGGGATGGGTGGAAATTGAATTATTATATGTTGGATAAAAACGATATATCAGTTGTACGTGGAATCGTAAACACTAAAGACGTAATGAGGGAATTGGGTATTACAAACGCTCAGTTCTCCAAAATGGTTCGGAACGAGGAAACCTACAAAGGATGTATTCTTCTTCCTATTGAAACGGACGAGGAAGAAAGAAGAAAAGTAACAAGTCAAGATGCTGAGCAATTCCAACTAATCGGCGAAAGTAAAACAGGAATCAGATATTACATTACAAGTTATTTAAGAGTTGTTTCTGTTGATCTAAAAGGAAAACAAAGGGAAATGAAAGCTAAAAAGGAAACGGAATCAATATACAGAGTTGTAGTGAACTTTAAAGAAGGGAAACGATACTTGAATGTATTATTTGAAGCTTACAAAGCTTTTGTCGGGGAAATAGAAAAGAATGATTCTATCGTTTGGGATGGCGAAATGAAAATTGAAAACCTAAGAGTTATCAAACTAGCTCAGATTCAGGGATTGAGAAACAAGAAGAAAGTAAGAATAGGCGATACAGTCTATAGCTCAATTGCCGAGTGTGCTAGAAAGAATTTCATTTCTAAATCACATATGTATCAGATGATAGAAGGAATCAGACCTAATTCAATAGGTGTTGAATTTGTATAAAGGAGTTGAAAAGAAATGAACAGAGTTATTTTATCAGGCGAAATCGGTAGCGATATCACTTTAAAGAAAACTGCTACAGGACAAAGCCTATGTAATTTTTCTATCGAAGTTAAAGAGAAAGGAAAGAATGGACAAGAGTTTAAATCTTTCTTCGATTGTACTGCGTGGGGAGAAAATGCAGAACATATTAATCAATATGGATTTAGAGGACAACACATTGCAGTTGATGGAAAGCTTCAGAAAAGCTCATACACGAACAAAGAGAATCAGAAGGTGTATAAGACTAGTGTGTACGTAATGGACGTAGAATTGGCTTTAAACAATGCGACAATGCCACAAACACAAGCTTATCAACAACAAGCAAGTCAACAATCGTATCAACAGACATATCAACCTCAACAACAACAAATGCAGCAGCCACAAACAGTACCATTTACAAATCAAGTAAATTATCAATCATATCCTGAACATTATGATAATGACGAAGGGATGCCATTCTAGATGATTGCGAAAAGATATGATGATGAACTTATGTACAGTGTTCAAAGATGTGAGGGAGATAACAAATACAAATACTGTACAAAAGACGGAAAACTAGCTTTTAAGAAACCCAGTAAAGATTTTCTAGGGGCAACAAAGGAAAACATTATGAATCTGTATGTAATTGAAGGAAGTCTATACATTGGGGAATATGTTGATAAATAAATGCTATGGAAGGTATGCTTCATTCTTCAAAAGCTATGAATTAAAGAAAGCGGACAATTATATTAAACGTGTGTTTCCAAATGCTGAGTTTTATATAGATTACGAGCACGCACTGGTTTTTGAAAGAATTGGAGAAGATGAACAAATTGATCTTGATTATCATACAGTGATAAATGGAGTTGCTTATGATGGGACGTTCACAAGCAATTATAACGAGTTAGTTAAATATTTTGATGAATCAAAGTCTCAAGAAAAGAAATCTAATGTATTCACGTGCAATGGTAAAAAGTATGAACAAGAAACGTTGTTTTAAATAGGAGTAAAAGAAGATGAAAGTACATTGTTTATTTGAACAATCAGGAACATTCAAGAATGAGTTCATAAAGCTTGGAATCAATGCTTATGACTACGATATTCAAAATGAGTTCAATCAAACTGATTATGTTATTGATTTGTTCAAAGAGATTCGGGGGGGGTATCATAACGAACCTTCCATATTTGACAGGATAAAGAAAGACGATTTAATCATTGCTTTCTTTCCTTGTACAAGGTTTGAAGCAAAAGTTCCTCTTTGGTTTAGAGGACAGGCCCAACAACAAAAAAATTGGGATGATATAAAGAAATTAGAATATAGCATGAAGCTGCATAATGAACTACATGAATTGTATGAATTAATCAGTATGTTAGTTGTTGTAGCAGAAAAAAGAGGATTGCAGATGATTATTGAAAATCCATATACGCAACCTCATTATTTGACAAGTTATTGGTGCATAAAGCCTTCTATGATTGATAGAAATAGAAGAATGGACGGAGATTATTTCGAGAAGCCGACTCAATATTGGTTCATTAATTGTAAAGTACAAAACAACTTAGATTTTGAGCCTATTGAATTTGTACCTAAGAAAGTAATTTCTAAGGTCAAAAAAGGTGAATACAGTGTGCAAACACAAAGAAGTATGATTCATCCACAATATGCACGAAGATTTATAAAACAGTATGTTTTGAAGGAGTAAAAGCATGGCAAAATATTGGTTTAAATCGAATGTATTTGCTCAATTATCGGAAATTGTAGAAGCTAATTCAGAAAAAGAAGTTTGGAATAAGATTAGAAATCAAAAATCTTTTGAAATTAAGCAAAAAGCTTTGCAAATTTACCCAGCATCAATTGAGATTAGAAAAATCAAAGAAAAAAAGGAGAACCAAATGACAAGTACAGAATTAATTAAAGATATGCTTGAAAGACAGAAAGCATATGACGAAGAAGTATTTAAGAAACATAATGTTGAATATGTTTCTAAAATCCAATTAGAAAATGCGTTGTTTGATGAATTAGGAGAATTGATGCACGCTCAAAAATCTGATTGGTGTTGGTGGAAGTTCACTCAAGAACCTAAAGACCTTGCTAATGTATTTGAGGAATACATAGATGTTGTACATTTCGCTTTAATGTATGAAATCAAGTTCGGTTCAGGATGTTATCAAGATGAGGATATTAAGTGGAATTACAACAAGTTAAAAACGGATTTAGGATTTGGACAGGCATATGCATTTAGCTGCGTAATCAGTTTAACACGAGATGATAACGTATTAGCTTATGTAATCGCATTAGGATTGCATTTAGGATATTCGATTGAAGAAATCTACAACGAATATATTCGCAAGAATGAGATCAATAAAGAAAGATTGGCGAAGGGGTACTAGTTATGTGGATTAGAAGTCAAGATGAAAGATTGTTGATTGATGCAGATAAAATTTTTGTTAGCAAAAAAGATGATTCTAAATATGAAATATTTAATATTGGAGAAACTTATAACTATACATTAGGCTTTTATTCAAGCCTAGAAAAAGCTATGAGAGTGATGGATGAAATTCATGGAAACTTGAATGAATTTGACTTAGAAGTGACAGTTGTATATCAAATGCCAAATGATGAGGTGTGAGTATGACAGAAAAAGATTTAGATGAATTTGAAAAAGAATTCGGATTCAAATTGCTACCTACAGGATTTAAAAAACCTTTGTCAGAAATCACAAAAGAGGAATACAGAGAACGTATTGAATTCTTATACAATGCAATTATTAATGATAATTCAAATGAGGAGGATGATTTTTAATGGAAGCGTTTGTTCAAATGCCACTAGGAACATATGATACGTTAAAGTTTAATAACGAGTATTTAAAAAGAAAGCTAAAAGAGGAACAAGAATCACATAGTGAAGATGTTGCAAAAGCCAAAAAAGAAATAAATGATTTGGCCGAAAAAATAGAGAAGTATAAGCAATACATCTTAGAATGCAGATGTAAATTGATGGAAGTTAATAGCTTTTCACTAGGGTACTATTTGGATATAAATTCATCTCATTATGGAATGTATTATAAAGATGAATTATTAAAACTAGGTTTCACAAAGCAAGAAATGGATGCATTTATACTCGATAGATATGAAGAATTAGTAAAAGAGAAAGAAGAAGATGAAGATGATTAAATTAAAAAATGGATACGGAATTACATCTGATGGAAAAAGCTACACGCTAGTTCAAGATGCAATTCAAAAGAGCAAAGACGGAGTTGAAACGGAAATCAAGAAACAGATTTCCTTTCACTCAACTTTAGAGAGTGCGTTACAAGGCTATTCAAACTGTAGAATGGCAGATTTAGTTTCTAACGTAGATTTAGACTTGAAACAAGTTAAAGAAGCTATAAATGAGCTTAAAGAGGAATTAAAGGCATATGAATAAATACAAAAAAGCATTAAATAAAATCGGTGATACTCTTACTTATTATATGGTGCGTAAAGATTTGAATCAATTACCTAGTGACAATGAAATATTTGATTCAATGGATACACTTAGAGAATTAGTTGAAAAAGAAAAACCAAAGAAACCTATTGATATTGAGTTTGGCCCATGCGGTGATTTGATGTTATGTTGTCCAACGTGTAAGCATGGAGTTGTTCCAATTCCAACTTATCATGGAAAAAAATATTACCCTCGTTGTCCATTTTGTGGACAGTTATTAAAAGAAGGTGACGAAAATGAATAAATATAAAGAAGCGTTAGATGAAATTAAAAGAATAGTTATAGATAAAAGTGGTGATGGATATCGCACTCCAAAGTATTTACAAAACTTTTATTATAGCTCATGCGAAACATTACAAGAATTGGTTGAAAGATCAACCCCAAAAAAGTTGGTAGCTACAAGGCATACACGAAGATGTCCATCGTGTAATAGACAGATGAGTGATATTAACAATGCGCATCCAAACATGAAATTTTGTCCCAATTGTGGACAAGCTCTAGATTGGGAGATGAGAAGATGACTGCTAGAGAAATGTTTAAAAAGCTAGGGTATAAAAAATGTGCTTTTGGCGATTGTGTTGTGTATGAAAAAGGAAGTATTATGCGTTACATAATTCAATTTAATTTAAAAGATAAAATATTTTATTCATATACGGAATGTGGAATGGCAAATTCAATAAAAAGTTTAACTGCAAATGAGTTAAAAGCGGTTCAACAACAGATGAATGAATTGGGGTGGTCATGATGAGTGCTAGAGAAATGTTTGAGACACTGGGATATGAATATTATGAAGGCGAACACTCAATTCGTTATATAGCAAATTGTGATATGGATGATGATTATATTAGCATTAAATTTGGACTATTATCACACACATTCTACGCTCAGCACAACTGTAATCCGAATGACATTACCATAGATGAATTCGAAGCAATTCAACAACAAATGAAGGAATTAGGGTGGATTCAATGAAAACAAAAGAAGAATATATAGATGCTTTAGAATGTATTACAAAAGAATATTACAGTACAGTTAGATTCCCGGAAGAATGTAACAAATTTAATAGCTATTTACGTTTGTTTAAAGGATTAGTAAATGAGCATTTTGAAGAAAAGCAAGAGACTAATTTAGAGCATTACAAGGATGGAATAATTGAATTGTGTATTGATGAATTAGCTATTTCAAAAGGAAAAGTTGTTGAATGCTGCGCAATACCATGTAGTGAATGTGATTTTGAAGATAAAAACGGTCACTGTATTGGTAATCATGAAATAATGAAATGGCTTAAACAACCATACAAAAAGCTACCATATAAATTGAGCCAGTGGGAATATGATTTATTGAATGCATATAAAAATAGTGGAATGCGGCAGTGTATTTCAAATTACGGTACTTTGCTTGAAATGTATGGAAAAGGACATTTTAAAGGTATTGATACAAGTACCCCAATTCATGAAATCTTAGATAATTGTAAGGTGGTTTGATGATTTATTTCTTTGCAGGATTGTTTATAGGGGGCATAGCTTCAATGCTCCTTTATTCCTTAGTTGTTTCGGAAAGAATCAACGAATTGGAACTTGAAAATGGTAGATTGATTGATGATCTAAACAAAGCCGAATATGAAGCTAGAAAATACAAGTATCAACATAGGAGATATGGATATGATGGGTTTGAAGAAACGAAATAAACCTAAAGAAAGTACGAATGTACAAATTAAATTGAATGTTACTGTTTCTGATACAGAAAACAGTAATTCATGTAATATTGTTGATTCATTATTAAACGATATTTGGAATATTGCGTTGGAAAAAGAAGGGGTAGAAGCTCAAAGTATGAGTTCAAAATACATGAAGGAGAAAATAGCAAAATGATGTATTTAAGTATGGCAATTCACAATATAGCGGTAATGATATTTACCGCATACATGGTGATTCATGTACATCCTATTTGGGCAATATGTATTTTATTTATGCATAGAATTGGAACTAGAGTTGTACGTGTTCCAGTCAAGGAAGATAATGATGATGCAGTAGACGACGTGTACGGGATGGATTGGAATGAAGAAGATGATAGCAACAACTCAAGTAGAGACGAGTTTTAAAAACATAGAAAAAACTCTAAAAGACAACGGATTATATGAAGCATATGACGATATGGTATTAATTAAACAAGCTTTAATTGAGAGAGATAGGAAAATATACGGATTGCAGCAGCATAACAGAAATTTAGAGGATAAATTGGGAAGGATAGGAGGTTATCATTATGGAAATCCTAAACAATAACATTTATTGGTGTGACTTGCCAAAATATAGTAATACAATTCTTTATAAAAGGAGACCATGTATCGTTATTTCAAACGATATTCAAAATAAAGGGAGTAAAACAGTAAATGTAATTCCCATTACTAGCAATTTAAAAAGAACTGATTTGCCATGTCACGTTATGGTAGATACAGGACATGAATACGGAATGGCAAAGGCAGAGCAAATTTTAACAATCAACAGAGAAAGTGTTAAATGGCATATAAAACCATTAGATTGGAAAGAAGCAAAAGAAGTAAAATGTGCATTATTAACTCAGATGGGAATTATTTAAGGATTGTATAATGCCTAAAAGAGATACAGAATACGAGCACTTTAAAGAAACCTGCGGAGGATGGTTTAACTACCATGGCAATATAGGTCTAAGAGTAGGTGACGTAGCTATGGCTACTTTATTTGATGAAACTGAATTAGTGCAAATTGTATTGACTAAACCTTATACTTTCAATCGCTGGTGGTGTAAGATCGTTGGTTTCAATAGTGATGGAATTGAATATCTAGTTGATAGAACAATAATATTTCAAATTTTGATAGACAAAGACTACAACTTGCGTAGAAAAAGAAGAAAAACCTCTTAAAATCAATTTAAACACGTCTAGAAGCGATTCTAACGAGCAAAATAGATTGAGATGAGTATTTGTTAGGGTAAATAAAGAAAAGGCTAAAAACACGTTTAAAACGATAAATATGTTTATAGCCTTTTTTAGTCTTATGTAGTAAAATATATGTATGAACACTTACAACAATTACATTATGTTTTTATCTGATTTAATGGCGATTGAACCGCCTGTTGTTATCTATCAGAAAGACGGAAAAGCCTACTATGGAAACGGGCAAAAAACAGAAAGTTTCCAATTAAAACCATCTGCCAAAGCAACAACAATCGTGAAAGAGAATAAAATCTATGTGGATTTAGATAAATTCAAGGATGAAATAGATCTTTATTTGAGTTTAGCGCATGAAGTTAGACATTGTGCTCAATATCAGGCAATAAATGATGTTGGATTAGCGGATATTGCTACTCCTGAAATGCTCAAAATTTGGAAAAAGGAGTTAAAAGAGTATAAAGGAAGCGAAAATGAAGGATATGAGGCACAACATATAGAGTTAGATGCATTTGCATTTGCGTGGTTTATCGGTATATCTGTATTCGGGGTGGAATTACACTTAAATGGGGTTAGAAGTGGAAAGCAGCTACTTTCAAGCTACATACAGTTCATTTCTAACAACTATAGCATTGAAGAACTAAGGGATTGCCTAGAATATTCAGGATTTGCTTATAACAGAAATCAAGCCTAGTAAAATAGGCTTTTTTTAATTTATTGTTTACAAGAGTATCATTGTATGTTATACTATGTATGGAAGAAAAGCAGAGGTAATAGCAATGGCAAAGAATAGCGAAGCAAGAATTAGAGCGAACAATAAGTATGCAAAAAACAATGTAAGTCAAGTTTGCCTTAAATACGTGACAAAGAACAATCAAGAGATTCTAGACAAGTTAAATTCAGTGCCTAACAAGGCAGATTATGTAAGACAACTGATCTTACAGGATTTAGAACGAGAAAAGAAAGAGGCTAACAACAAATAGCCTTTTTTTATCGGTTTTTTTACACGTCTGCATTAAAAAATGGTATAATATATGTAGTTAGGAAGTACCTAAAAAAGACCAAATATTGCCACTTTCTAACGAGACATTTTTTACTTCTACTTACTCAGAATTGAGTGCCTCGGGGAGACCTGAGGATATTATAATGGTGTAAGTGCAATATTAATTGACGGGGGAGGGTGCAATAGAAATAACACCTATGAGTGCAATGAAACTGCCACCCCATTCGCAACAACGCCCCAATTCGCAGTAGCCCACCTAGGTGCAACAGGATTTGCGTAAAACGTGGCCTAGGAACGCAACAGAGGTCGGGAGAAAAGAAACAAAAACAAGTAAATTCAGAGATATAGAAACGTCCATACAGTCAAATATGCGTAATAAACACGATAAGTTCCATAATGTTTATACTAATGTTTACACACGATTGTTTAGGTTGGTTCATAAATTGTCATCACGTAGTCATATACTACTACTTTGAAATGAATAGGCAGATAATTCATTTCTTACTCCTTTAGAAATTCTTTATTAATTCTATATCTTGTCGATTGTATGGTTTAAGGTTCTGTATTGAGCACACAGAGCCTATATTATAAACAGTTCTGCATATTTTAAAACGATTGATCTATGAAAAAGTGATATATCTTAAGTCCCTCGGCATATATATAATAGGAAAGAGGTTCGGGGGAGATAAAGATGGGTTTTGACCTTGGGGGAAAGAAGAAAAGAGGAGCTACGTCCTCCACAGAGCCTTCCAAACCCTATAAGAAGAAGATATATAGAGTATTATTACTAGTATTATTTACCTATCAAGTTCTAATGAAGTTTGATGGGTTTTTTTATTGTTTTATTTGCTGAATTAATCATTTGTGAACAAAAAATAAGCGAAATCCTTTATTTTAGGCAGATTTTAAGTGTTCCGAAAAGAAAATTTTGTCAATATAAAAAATAAATTTTGTATTTTGTATTTTGTAATCGGCGAAAAATTTTGTATTTTGTATATTTTGTATTTTGTAAATTGTTCACGATTCATAGACAAAAACACGGTGTAGTACGAAAATATCCGCTATTATATTCACGATTCGTGAACAAAAAGTGAAAAAAAAAGTTGTAAATGTAATGGTAACATGGTATAATAACAGTGTAAAGAAAAGGGGTGACATCCAAAAATAAGACATAAAAAAAGATCTTACTTCTAACGCTGACAACGATTGAAAAGTAAGATCATTCAAAAAAAACGTATATATAAATATAGTATATGGAGGTAAAGCCCCAAAAAATATATATACGTCCTAATTATATCAGTTTGGGGCTAAAAAGAAAATGAAAATTTACGAGTTAAAACCTATTACTAGTCAAAAAAGCTTTTATGGAAAAGCTATTGTTGAAGTTGATGATAACGGTGATGAAACACTTTATAGCTACAATACACCTATTATTAAAAAAATGGTGGATGGTACTTATAAAAAGTTATGGAACGGCTGGACTGCCACAACAGGCAAACATATAAAAGCTTTTAGTGGTTTGAATAAAGCCGCTTTCATGGGGCTAGAATAGGAGGCAAACATCATGAAAACATTTAACGAAATTCAAAAAGAGATTGAAAATACTTATAAATTAATTAATAAAAAAAAGGAAAAGCTCGATCAATTAATTGACACTTACTCATCTATAAAGGATATAAAAGAAAAAGTTAAGCAGCATAAAGCGGTAGAAAAAGACATGTGTAAATTAAATGAAGAAATAAAAGACTTAACTATTTCTATTAAGATTTTAAATAGTAACGCAAAAATATCACTTTATAACGAAACAATGCCTATAGTGTTAGAAGTTCTTGCAAAGTACAAAAATAAGCCTTACGGCCCAAGAACAGAAGAAAAAATAAAAGATGAAATAAAAGAAAAAACAAATTGTAGCTTTTATATTAGTGAAAGATATAGTTCACAAGAGTATCACATTATCCCTTTAGAATTTAGTGGTAATACTTATAATATTGAGTGCGGCTCAAAGTACATAGATGGAAAGCAAAAAAAGTTATTAGATGAAAATAAAATTCAAGCTTTAGAGTTTAGCGACATTACACTTTATTATACTAGTAAAGAATATATTGATAATATACAGAAAAGAATTAAAGAGCTAAAAAGACTTTATAAGAAAGCGTATGAAAAACAACAAGAACTTGATGCTTTATGCAGTGAGTACAATAGTTTAGCAGTTGGAAATATAAAAAATATATATAAAGACAAAAATATATATCCAACCATGGAAATATAAAAGGGGTTGTCTATGATGATTAGTAGGCAACAATTAGACAAGATGAGCACGTGCAAAGTGCTCATACTTGCATTACTTAAGTTTTACTTCTATATATGTTTTGATCTATTAATTATGGGACTTTTTCTAGGCCTATCGAATATAGTTATGCCATTAATATATAAATAAAGGGGGTGCATAGAATGACTAAAAAAGAAAAAAATAGAATGAATTATTACATTAATAAATTAAATGAATTTGAAAGGCTGCTAAATGATTGATCAATTAACAACTATACTTGTATTTATATTACTTCTTGCATTCTTATATAAATACTTGTTATGGATTATATTATTATTTATTGTATTATTTATTATCATTTATTTGTTATGCTAGTTTGAACTAAAATGTTTGAACTAGCTTTTTTATTGTCTTTTTTCTTCTCTTTGCTGCTTAAAGTCTTTATAACTCTTTGCTTGATCTTGATTAAATTGTCTTTGAATTGCATACATTCCATAAAGTTTGGGTTGCTGCTTAAATTTGAAAAACGCAACAGGAATTGACGACCCTACACACCCCATGCCTTCCCTCTCGACCAAACCACATTTTTTACACCTAGCACTTAACATAACAGAGTGCTAATACGAATAATAGCAAACCACCCCCTTTTTTAGATAAAATTTTTAGGAAAACGAAAATTCGAGTTTTGAAAAAAATGAGTTCAAGTATTTTTGCGAGGGGTAAGCGAGTAGTAAGAGAGTAGTAAGTGATGGGTAAACGAGGGGTAAAAACGTCCACATAGAAATCATTTATAATGTAGGGAGGTAGAGAAAGAGAGGATGAGAGTATGCCAAGGGCAAAGAGTGTTTCAGAATTAAAGCGTGAGGATGAAGCTAAAAGGTTCTTTGACGAGTATTCAAAGAGTGGGAATATTACGAAGTCCATGCAAAAGATTCGTCCTGATTTAAGCGATAAGAGTGCTTATAACAAGGGATATAAGATATTAAACAGTCCTTTATTTAGGAATGTCATACATGAGAGGGTAAAAAAGAGAGATCAAAGGAGTGTTATGACAGTAGAGCAACGTAGACAATGGCTTAGTGATAACATTCAAGACGAAGAAAAGGACATGAAGGATAGATTAGGATGTTTAAAAGAGCTAAATAGAATGGATGGCATAGGAAAGAGCAATATTTTAAATGTTGGAAGTGTAAATAATATTACTGTTGAACAGAAAAGAGCGATTGCGGAGGAAAGAATCAACGATATATTAGGAATCAACATGGGAAGTGAGTTTTTAGATGCCGAGGTAATAGAACACGAGGAGGACGATAACAGTGAAGAAACAGACTCTTAGTGTTACGGAACAGTATTTTAAGGATGTAGAGGACTTAAAAGAAGCTAAAGCTATTAATAAGAGCCAAGAAGAAGTTGTTAGGTTGTTGAAGGGAGCTACCCCGAAGTATAAATTGAAGAATTGGACGAGAGGATATATCCCCGAACATTACAAACGACTAAATATTTCTAAACAAGAAGCTTTTAGACTTGCGGTTATCGGTGCAAGAGAGGCTTTGACATATTTTCAAGTCAATCTTCACTTCACACAAGCTATGTTGTTCGGTGCGGTTGTAGAGGGTTACGATACAATCTATGCAATTACTACTTCTCAGTATGGCAAAAGCTGGACTTTAGGAATGATTGCTATTTATCGTGCTTATAAAGGACATCAAGTACGAATTGCGGCCGCAACAGGAGAAACTGCTACTATCATCATGTCCAAAGTTATCGGACATTTACAAAATGCAGACGAGTCTATTCAGAGTTCTGTATTAGATTCAGGAAACAAGATTGAAAAATTACAGACTTCTACTTCCAAGACTAAAATTTCCTTCAAGGGTGGAGGATGTGTAGAAATCGTTACGTTAGGTGGAAACAGTGTAGACCCGAAGAAAAACAACAACGCTATCGGTAAGGGTGGAGACTATATTATTGACGAAGCGGCCCAAGTAAGTGAAGATGCGTATGCCGAGATAGGACGAAGGGAATTTTCAAGTGTTGACGGTTCAAAAGAGCTTGAGATTGCTATTTCCAACCCCCACAAACGAGGAGAGTTTTACGATTGTATGACAAACGAGAAATATCCCGAAGGAACATTAGTTGTTTGGATGGATGTACGTACTGCATACGAAGAAGATCGTATGAAAAGTGCATCTCAGATTCTAAATTCTCATTTTTACAAGAATAGAAGTACTTGCCAACGCTATTTAGTGTGCGAATTAGAGGAATTTTCAGACGAAAGTATGTTCAAAACCATGACTCTAGACGACGATAAAGCAGATAATTCTTATAAAAAGCGTTTTTTCCTAGGTATTGACTCAGCTTATACAGGAAAAGACGGTATAGATGTTGCTTTATGCTCTCAAAACAGATACGGAAACTGTAAAATCGAGACAATTTACAATCTTAAAGAGGGTGTTTGGGTACAAGGAGTCACATCCGAGAAGATTATTGCCAAGATTGTTAAGATTATCGAGACATTAAACGTAAAATATGTTTGTGTTGACGTTGGATTCGGTACTTGGTTAACAGAAGGATTGTCAAAATACTCGGATAAGCTAGGATTTATCCTTGAGGGTGTCAATTTCCAAGGAGGGCCAACAAAAACACGTATCAAGGCAAGACATTACAGTGCGGTATATGCATTTAATCTAAGAGCGGAAATGTATTTAGACTTTCAGCAGCTAATGGACAGTAAGAAATTGACTTTCACAACGGAAGTCGCAAAAAGATTGAAGCCTGAATTGCTTGCTACAAGGACTGTATCGAAGAACAATAAGAAGATAGCCATTATTCCTAAAGAGGAGATAAAACAACGCTTAGGACACTCTCCTGATGCCCTAGATTCCTCAGTACTTTCTGTCCGCAGTTGTTTAATGTATAATCTAAGCAGTGAAATACTTGCGTATGCAGAGAACGATTAGGAGGTGCTAATTTGAGTCGAAGAACAAAGAAAAGACAAAAGGATAGAGTTAAACTAGCATCCAATACCTATGTGTCACCTAACATTTCGCACAATATTCACAGTTCTAATGCAGAAACCGAAGCCGAAAAGGTAATGGAAGCTATGTTAAACTGCAATTCAGAGTGCATCAACGGATTTATAAAGACAAACTTTAAGAATCAGTTTGATGAGATTGATTGGATGATAGACAATCTACCAACGCTACCATATGTTATCGGTAAGGTTATTGACTTTATATTCTCAAACGGCATCACAACGGGTGATGAGAATTTAGACAAGAATGTTCTTATGCCATTCCTTTACAGACACAATGTGCAAGGTGTTACAAACTATTCTGTACTTCAAAATGCTATTATGCAGTCCTTGTTGTACGGAAAATGCGGTATTCGTTGGCTAGACGAAGATAAAGGAATTGTTACAGAGAATTATCGTAATTATGTTTCCATTATGCGTGAAGATGATGAATATAAAGGCTTTAGAGTTCCTATCTGTTATGCTATGTCGGCAGACGATAAAGAACCTATCTCATTAGGAACAAAGGAAATCGACTTTGATGAAGTGTTATTCCTTAAAACAGGCAAATTAATGTCAAAAGACGGAACAATCATTGTAGAGATTCCTGATAATTTCTGCAATCTTAGAAATGGAACAGACAATGAGAACGGATTATCTTGTTTATTACGTGATAAACAACGTCTAAAGCTATTAGGTGCGGTTTACGAGCGTTTGAACTACGATATTCAGTATGATGGGCCAGGACGTTTGATTTTTTGGCTAAAAGACGGATTTGCCAAGGGAGATACGATTGATTTATCGGCTTCCCAAGTTCTAGACGAATCATCAAGTTCTAAAGCAGACAGAGCCGACAAAGCAAGAATTGAAGCTAAACGTTTAGGCCAGGAAATCAGAAATTCAAAATCAGACAATGTAATCCTTGCAAGTTCTATTTTTGATAAGATGGATCACTTGCCTCGTGTTACAAAAGGTACAGAGTTCTTAGAATACCTTCAAATGAAGGAAGGTTCTATTATTTGTCAGTGTTTCGGGCTTACTCCTGAATTAATTGGTTTAGGGGATGTATCAGGAAACGTATCTATGGAAAGAATCATAGATAATGCCATGACAAATACAATCGTACCAATGCGAGAAAGGTTCGCCACTCAGATTTCTCCTATGTTAAGTGAGAAATTAGGTGTGCCAAAGGTTTATTTTGATAAATACGAATTGAAAGAACAACAAGACAAGTCTGCAAAGACATATAAATTGGCCTTGTCAGTTACTCAAATCGTAGGTGCTATTGTCAACGGAGCAGAAGCGTTAGACAAGAGCACAAAGAATTACATGATGGAATCAGTTACTAGAATGATGGATTCTATCGAGAAAACGCTATAGCGAGAGGAGAAAATAAAATGGAAATGGATATTTTAAAAAGTATCTTATCTGAAAATGAGGTAACACCCCTAGGAAGTTTGAATGGGACTCCGTTATATTCATTTGAAGATGCACAGAGAATCAACAAAATTGGATTGGTAAAAGAGAAAATCCAAGGCAAAGAGGTTGAATTTGGTGAAAGACCTATGCGACCTGATGGATTAGGGTATTTGGAAACAAAAGCCAATGCAATTGCAGTTCCAACTTCTTTCTTTGAGAACAGATACAGAAAAGTAGAAATCGTAAAAACTGTTGCCAATGAAAAAACAAAGAAGGAAGAAACTGTTAAAGATGTATATTACGAAGTCGTAACAGACTACAGAGCTTGCAAAGAACAGGCTAGTGGACGTGTATATACAACTACAATTCCTGTATATCAGATTGGAGCTAAGAAAGATTCAAAAGGAAATGCCGATTTATTCTTAATTGGCCGAAGAAATATTTCAGATACAGACTTTATCAACGAGTTCAAAGGTAAATTGAACAAAGAATCAATGGTCAAGATTCTTAAATTGATTGGTAATAACCCAACAGAACAAGTAGAAGATAAATTAGAGTTTTAATTAGAAGTAAAAAGTAGAAAAACAAGGCAATATTTGGAAATAAACAAAAGGTATAAACAGTTTTCACTGTCTATATAGATTTTTGCATATTTCGAGGTATTGCCTTTTTATATGCAAATTAACGAAAGGAGATACATAAATGTCAATTAAACGTAGTTTCACTGTAAAAATCACTTTTAAAGAAGGGTACGGAGGCCCTATCACTTTAACAGGGAAAGATGCAACTGCTTTTAACACTGCTTGGCATAACAAATTGAATGACCAAGACGGAGCTATTGGATTTGAATGGCCAGTTATTACGACAACAGGTGAAGAACCTAATCAAACAACAGTAACAACTTATACTTCATTCTTATTCTGCAATGTAGCAAAAGTAGAACGCTCAGAACAAACAGAAACAAAGTATACAGACGATCAATGCCATGATGCTTAGAAGGAGAGACCATGCAAAACAACGTACAAACTATTAACGGTGTTACTTGGTTCGATTCCCTAGAAGAAAGAAATGCTTTCTTAAAGCAAAATGGTAGACATGAGTTCGCATTGGAAGAAGCAGCAAAGAACGCAAAACAGTATTTGAAACTTCTTGATGTAATTGAAGAAAAAACGCAAATTGACGTTTATTCAAAATTAGATAGCGGTACTTTGCTATACGGATATGTAGTTCTTGAACCTAAGAAGAAATACAAGATTCCCGAAGATAAAGTTTTGTTAGAAGCACTTAGAAACAAAACTATTCAAAAAAGATATGATTCTACAATGGAAGAAATCTTAAAAGGAGCAAAGATTCCATACGAAGTCAAGAAGTGTAATTCATGTGGTGGAAGGATTCAGAAATTGTTCTATAAACCCGTAATCGTAGTAGAAACGGAGACTAAGAAATAATGCCACAAAAGAAAAGAGTTCCAACATATGTAGAAAGCATTAAAGATAGCCTTGATCGCAGAAAAAAAGGAAAAGCATTTTATGACAATGCAATCACTTTATCTAGCGTAGATAAAGAAAACCATTATGTCAGTGTGAACCTATCATCAGGGTACGTAGAAAACAAACCTACACGTCTTATTGACGAGGGGGCAATAACATATGAGGGTGGAGATGATATTCGTCTATACATCAAAAAAGGGGCAGTACAAGCGTTCTACGATAGCTTGAGTTCTGATTATGTAGGATATATCAACTTAGCTCACATTGACATTACATCACTCCCTTTAAACTTAGGTACATGGACTAAAGATGATTTAACAGTTGTCGATATTGGGGATGGAAGAAAAGGTCTTGATGTAAACGTCAAACTAAATAGGGAATTGCACATAGTGCAAGATTTATTGAAACAAGAAATACCATTGAGTATTAGTGCAGAACTGAGAGGGACACTCGATTTTGAATCGTCATTTAAATTTAATGCACCATTCTACAACGAAATCGAGATTTCTGGTTTCTCAGTTGTTGCAAATCCAGCCAATGTAAACAGTACAGGCGAAAATTTAAACAGTAAAGGAGACTCAGAAATGAACCTATGGGAAAAGATTTTAAAGTTGAGTTCTGAAAATAAAGAAGAAAAGAAGAATGAAGCTTTAGAAAACAAAGAGGAAGAAAAAGAAGAAAAAGAACCTTCTAAAGAAGAAAAAGCACCTGAAAGTAAAGAAGAAGGAACAGAAAACAAAGAAGAAGCTAAAAAAGGCGAAGAAACATTAGAAACTGTTGAAATGTCTAAGGACGATATGGAAAAAATCAACAAATTCATGGATGCTTTTGAAGCTTTAAGTGCAAAAGTTGAAGCATTAGAACAAGAAAATGCTGAATTAAAAGAAAAATTAAAAAATTCTAAGAAAGAAAAAACAGAATTTGAAAAGAAAGCAGAAAGCACATTAGACAGATTGTCTAGTTTGATCTCAGGACAAGCTAACGATAAAGAAAAGAAAGAAGAAAAATTAGCTTCAACTTCTAAAGTTAGCGGAGATATGTGGGGATAGGAGGTAAACCATGTTAGATTTATTATTTACAAATCCTGATAACACATTATTAGAGAAAATGGCAGTTACACCAGGAATGGTAGAACGTCTAAGTTCTAATATCGAGGATTTAACATCATTCTCAAGAGCTTATATTGATTATGAAAAAGCAAGACAGAATTTAGCAGTAAATGCTTCTAAATCAAATGTAGGAACAGTTGGTATCGGTACTGATTATTCAGATAACTCACCAGCCAATCCATTCCAAAACGTGTTCCCATTAGTTTCTTGGTTAATGAACACACCAGCTTCACGTAAGATGCAAGGTGCTATGAACCGAGGAGCATGGAGCGTTACAAAAAAAGAAGATGGCAAATTCTATATTCAGTTGCCATTCACATACGGAACAACAGAACCTAAATCAACACAAGGTGAATGTTGCTGGGTTCCATTAGATTTAGCTAAATGCGGTAGCGATGCACCATTAGCATTATTGTGTTTAAAGAGCTGCGAACCTATTATGGATAGCTTAGTAAATGAAACACGTAAAATCAAAGCTAATGACATGGTTTGCTACTTCCAACGTGAAGGAGAAACTATTAAAGAAGCTCAGAAACGTATGGATTTAATTTCAATGGCATACTTCACTGCTATTAACGTAATCTTAGGGACAATGTCTACAGGTACTCCTACATTGAAACCATTCCATGGATTATTGGAAGTAATGGAAAATAAAGCGGTTATCAAAATCGTAGGTACAAACGTATTATCTGCGTTTGATTCAGTTGGTTTACGTTTGGCAGCTTTAGGAGATGGCGATTACAAATTCGCTTGTCACCCATTGGTACTTGAAGGTATCAAATCTGTTATTGTTCCAGGTAAATTCAACGGAGAATACCCTGATGGATGGACTCGCAATAAAGAAACAGGCGAAGTTGCGTATAAAGGGCATGGATTTATCGCAGATAAATTAGTTCCATGCGACATCACAAAAGGCACAGGTGATGTATGGGTATTAGAAGGAAATACAGTAGGTTTGGTAATGGGAACTACTTTCCAACCATCTGAAAAATTCCAACGTCATACATTCGGTGCTACAGATACACCATCTGAAGGATGCGGTACTCAATGTGATTACTACTACAACTTTGGATGTGCATTTGGAACTGATGCAAACCGATTAATGGTAATCCAAGGTATCCCAATGTCAGCAGCTACATTAGGAGATACATTAAACGGATTAGACCTTGTATTGAAACCAACAACTATCGTACCAATCAACATTGGTGAATAATGTACGAAAAAATTGTCGAACAATTGAAAAACTATTGTTCGTGCATAAAGGAAAGCGATTTAGAAGCAGATAAGCTTGAAAAGAATGTTGGAGAACTAATTGATTTAATTAGTACCATCACTTGTTGGAAAAACCATCCTTGTGAGACTTTCCTCTCATCTCAAAGAGAGGAAGTCTTTGATGTTGGTGAATTTAAGAAATGTGGTTGCGATTCAGGAATTGTACGCATACCGCTATTCTATCCAATGATTGACCCAACAACGATTGAAGTATCTGTTATCACTAGAGAAAGAATTACATTTACTACTCACAAATTAGAAGTCGATAAAGATTTTTCTTATAACCCATACGACAGTATCGTGTACGTTGATTTATCTAATATCGACTACAAAGATGTGTGCAATTGTGGATGTGATGAATTATCTAAGATCGTTGTCAGTTATGTAGCTGGATATGAAACGATACCTGAATGTCTATTGCCTGTATTCTGCGACTTTCTACAATTTGTTATCGCAATGAATAGATGCGAATGTGGTTGTAGCACTTGTGAAGAAACAGATGGTAGTGATGTTCTTATCTCAGAAGAAAATTCTGATGCTCAGATTTCAATTAGTGTGTATGTTCGTGAACATATTACAAAAGCGTATTCAGAGCAGTTAGGTATCTTGTCAGTATGTAATTCAAAAGACACATGGGTTGGTGCAGTAGTATGAGAATTAAATATATTGGAATGAAAAGTTCCACAAAGAAAAACGGATGCCCTGTATGCGGTGCGAAAGCCAAATCAAACACATCTTATGATTATTCAAAACGTATGTGTTTGCCTAGTGGCCTAGTAAAAATATTCCTTATGAACAAAGTTGAGGAAGTATCGTATGAAGACGGTGTATTCCTAAAAGGCTTTAAATACGTCTATGGAGGCAAACTTTATTACCCCTTTATCGAGGTGTAGGAAATGCTAAAAGGCCTCTTAGAAGATGTTATAGAAGCGTGTGAAGAAGATTTTGAAGGATTGGCTAGTGAATTAGAAGAAACCATGCGAGAAGAAGCTCCAAGAGGGAGTAGATTCTATGCTCAAGAAATGACAAGTATGCCATGGAATGAATATAGGCCAGGTGCTTTAAAGGATTCAATCACGAAGGAAAAAGTATCTAATACCGAATATCTAATCGGTGTAGATGCAGACAAACTAGAAAAAGATTCTAGAAACCCTTCTCACGTTGATTACTCCCCAATGGTACAGAATGGAACGAAACGAGTTTATACGTTAGTGCGTAAAAACGGAAGGCCATTCGTTTGGGTAGATGAAATGGGAAAGAAACACTTTGCACACAAAATTAAGATGCCACCTAGAAAGGCAAATGATTTTGTTGCTAGAGCGGTATCTAGATTTGATGCAAAAGTTAAATAAAGGAGATTAAAAATGGAAGAAAAAGTTTCAAAAGCTAAAAAGACTCCTGAACAGAAAGTAGATGTTCAAGCATTTGTTTCACGCAAACTAAACGCTTTAAATCAATTAGGCGGTGCTAAAGCAGAGCGTGCTATGGAGCGTGTACTAAAAGCTACAATGGGAGGGCAAAAATAATGTCTAACTGCAACATTAACAAAATTATTAGTGACAAATTAAGTGTCTCTAAATTAACTAAAACTCAAGAAATTGATATTACTATCATGAGTGATATTGATTCTTGTTTAAAAATCAATACTCGTAAATTTGAAAAGATTACAGGTACTGCTAGTGCTTATACATCACGTACTATTGCACCTGATTTAATCAACGTTTGCGAATCATTTGGATGTAAAAATACAGGTACATTGTTCATTACTTCTAAAGAAACAGATGCATTAGAAGGAGAAGGAAACAAAGTACACACAAGTGGTGCGGTATTTAAAGCGTTGAAAAATGCATTAGACTTTGCGGCAGGTGTTGTTTACTACTACGTGAATGTTCCTCAAGCAGGTACTTACACAATCACAACAAAGATTTCAGATGTTTTAGATCATGAAATGGCAAATGCAGATGAGTATACAAGCACTTTAAAAGCAGATAAAGAAGGGCTCTACCCTGTACAGATTGACCTATCTACTGTTCCTACAAATGTAGTAGGAAAAGGATGGGAAGCAAGTACATCAGGTGTCCGTTTAAGCATTGAAGTAGCATTAACAGATAAATCAACAGATAGTATCTTGATTGGTCTTTCTTCAATTTCTTTCTTTGAAGAATTTGCAGACTTAGATTCTAACAACGACATTAAAGTAAGCTGCTTATCAGGATTTGATGGTGACGACACTGTAGACCCTGTAGATACAAGTTGCTTTGACGATTCTTATGATGATGATTCTGCTTCTATTGAGCGTTCATTTACAGGTACTCAATTAACATCTAACTACTTAACTATGAACCCATTCATTGGCAAGGGAGATAAATCTCAAGGCTTTATGATGCGTACTCAGGAAGTAGTTATTGAAGCAGATAAAGAACATCCTGAATATGGTTCAATCCATATTGCAGACCACTTTGTTGAAGAATGTGGATTTATCTATGCAGCATTGAGTGACCAATGCAATATTACAGATTCTACATTGAACCGAATCAACACTCCATTGTTGGCTAACTTAGATGAGTCTCAATACCAAGTATTGAACAGTAAAATCAATCCAAGCTTAGATATTGAAGGTTCAAAGATTTACTTCAACAAAAATTTAGTAGGTAAAACATTAAAGATTTCTTATCCAATGACTGTTGATGTATTGCAACACTATGTAGCAAACAACGATAGCTTAAAGAATAAGAGAGCAAAAGTTACAATCACTCGTTATAGAAGTGATGGAACTGCGGAAGTATTTACTTACCACAATGCAAAAATCACTTCATTCCCAATGGGTATCCCTGATGACGGAGCGTTTGAATTTAGCTTAGCGTTCAAGAAAGATACTCGTGGAAACTGGTATGAAGTTTATGTAGTAAACAAAGCTAACGCTAATTTATAGAAATTGAGAGGCAAATGAGATGGAAGAACAAAAGATTTTAGAACCAACACAGTTAAATGCCATGATTGAAAAGTTAAAAGTAGCTCGTGAGGATGATACTCCTCACGCAGTCTATGGCAATGGTGGTGAAATTGCGGTTGTTGGTGATGCAAATAAGACAGATGTTAAAACAATTGATATTGAAGTGAGTTTTAGATTCACTGAAAAAGAAATCGAAGAACATAAAATTGATGTTCCTGATAACGCTAAAAGGGTAGGGCAATATGTTATGTTCGATAAGAAGTTTGAAAATCTAACATTATCTCCTAGACAAGATATGAAGATGGTAGAAGCTTTAATCGAAGTAAAACCATTGCTATTGGATGCAGAACAAATCCTAGACCCATATAAAGAAAAATTCCAAGAAATCGAGGAATACTATGGTCACAAATTCATTGAAGGAAAAGATGGAATCGTTACAACAGACACAGATGATGAAGAAGTGAGCAAAACTATGGTTCAGATTTATGAAGCGTATATGAATGAAGCAAACGAACAGATTTTCCATTTATACGCTCAATCCTCTACAAATTTAGTTGATGGACTTTATAAAGTTGTTGCAATTTTCTTAGGATTAGATGAATTTTATGAAGATCACATGATGCAATATTCAGTTTTAACTTGCATGATTAGCCTAATTATCAAATATCCTGAATTATTTAATGAGGTAGAAACAGTTTTTATCAAATAATTGATAAGGGGGATGATAAAAAGGATTCAGTAAAAAAAGCAAAGTCTTATGTTGCAGAACTAAATCTTTATTCAACCATGGCTCATTATGTCGGTAAAATTCTAAAAATACGCCCCAATGAGATATTAGACCATTGGGGTGTTTCTGAATTAGTTGTAGCCTTTGGGTACTACGCAAATCTACAAAGCGATAAAACATGGAATGAAATTAACGAGGCAAATAAAAATTCTAAAAAGAAAATACCTCAGATTGACAGATATGCGGTTCATTTCATGCAGAAAACAGATTTAGCGAAGGAGTCCGAAGATGTCAGTACGTGAAGTCGGTGCTAGGTTAGTCCTTGACATTAAGGATGCCGAAGCAAGAATAAAACAACTCGAAAAAGAGTTAAAAGAAATTGAAAAGGTAAAACTCAAATTTGATGCTAACACCCAAGAATTAGAAAGAATTAAGGCAAGATTAGAAGAAATCAAAAAAGAAAAGGAAGCTTTAGAAAGACAAAAGCTTGCTCTGAAAGTAGATTTGGATAATCTAGCTAATTTCAAGAATCAATTATTGGATATTAAAGATGATATTAGTGAGCTTAAAAAAGAGTTATTAGCCTTGAGTAATAAAAAGCTTTCTATTGATATTGATTTAAAAGCTAATGCCAACGAAATTCATGATGTCATTAATGACATGACACTAGGTGAAAACGATAAAAGCGACAAGCTTAAAGACCTATACAGTGCACGTGAAGCTCTCAAATATGATATGCGAGAGGTTGGCATTGAAATTGATGAAGTACAAAAGAAAATTAACAATCTTAACAAAGAGAAGATAAAGATTGAAGCTAACATCAGTGAATTAAATGATGCTCAAAAATTGGTTGATGAGATTGATGATTCAATCGCAGATTTAGATAAAGAAAAAATAAAATTAGAAGCTGATTCTTCTAAGTTAGAAGATACAAATAAAAAGCTAGATGAAACAATCAAAAAAGAGAATGATGTAAGAAACACAAAGGCTGATATTGAGTCACAAGTTATCGGCTATCAAGATAGTTTGAATAAACTAAACAATCTTCAACAAGCTGCTAAAGCATTAAAATCAGCTAGTAAGATTACATTTGATGTTGGAAATAAGATGTCAAATCTAGGCTCTAGTATGTTGAACATTGCTAAGAATTTCCAAAACAATCCAATAGGAGATATTGGACGATTCTTAGTACAAGGTGTTGGATATTCTAGTTTGTATAGATTGGTTTCAGGTGCACAAAACGCAATGGGCGAAGCATTTTCAAACGGTGTTAAAAGATACGATACAATCAAAGTTGCGAAAAGAACATTGTCCACTGTAGTAGGTGATGTAGACGATTCTACAACGAAAATCCAAAAGATGATTGATAACCTAGATGAAAGCATTTTGGGCCTACCAACCACTTTAGATGACGCTCTAAGCCATGTCACGAGATTTACTTCAATCAATCATGATTTAGATAGGTCTCAAAAGCTATTCTCGGCAATTAATGATTCCATTTTGACATTCGGTGGTGATTCTGAGGGGGTAAACAATGCGGTTACTCAGTATTCTCAAATCATGGGTTCTAAAATGGATGCTCGTACATTGAGATCAATGGAAGATGCAGGTATGACACCAGCCTTAACTGCTATTGCAAAGAAATTTAATATGTCATTTGCAGAGTTTAGAGAAGCATTTACAGGTTCAAATCCAACTATTTCATTACAACAATTTGAAGATGCTCTGATTGAATTGGATGAAAAAGGTGGTGGTGGCCTAAATTCGTTGGCAACTATGGTTAAATCATCTGTAGCCACAATCTCAAACGGTCTTGACTTAATCCCTAAGAGATTTAGTAAAGCCGAAGAAAAGTGGTTAGGTGCATTAGATGAGGTTTCAACGGAATTAACAGGAGCTACAATTTACGGAAATATCTATAAACTTTCTCAAAAAGTTGAAGGCTTAGGAGATATAGGAGCAAACTTCATTAGAAGCCATAAAAAAGAAATTGGCGAAGGCATAGACTTCATTAAAACGAAGTTCTCTGAATTATTGAGCGTTTTAAAAACGTTTAGTTTCAAAGATTTTGTTGGTGGATTTAAACAAGGATTAGATGATTTCAAAGGAGCAATTGATTTCTTCAAGCCTCTTGTTAGCGGTCTATATAATTTTGCAAAAGATAAAATCACCGAAATGGGAGACGGAAGCTTTTCTAAAGGATTAGGACGTTTCGTATCAGACTACATCCAAATTGGTATTGGATTAAAGTATGCTGGTAAGTTAATGAAACTTGGAAGCGGTGGAATCAGTCTTTTAGGAGATTTATTAAACATTTCTTCAAAATTCAAAGGAAAAAGTTTCAATATTCCATTCCTAGGAAAATTAGGAAGTAAATTTAGTTCTATTAAAAATGTATTCAAAAGTTCAGATGAGATTACTACTGCGACAAGTACTCCAAAAACTTTTGATGTAGAAGGATTTAAAAATAAATTATCTTCATTAGCTATCATAGCTGGTGGGGCAGGAACAATTATTCTTTATTGCAAAGCGATAAAGGAAATTGAAAAGAATGTTCCAAATGACATTACAACATTGCCTATGCGATTAACAAATTTGTTCTCTGTAATGGGATTGATGATGGGAGCTAACACACTTAATACAGCAGTTTCAAAAGCATTAGAGATGAACAATGCATTAACAGGATTAGCAATGATGATTGGTCAAGGCGGAGCTTTATGGCTATTTGCAAAAGCTATGCAAGAGCTAGATAAAACTATGCCTGATGGATTCGATACATTCAATGATAAGTTATTAGGCTTATTTGAGTGCATTGGCTCTATGACACTTATTACAGGTATTCAAGGTGGTGCTGGTGTCCTAACGGGTGGAATCACTACATTGGCCCAAGTGCTAGGAATGGTAACAACAACAGGACTAGCTGGTACGTTGATTGCTTGTGCTAAAGCTATGCAAGAAGTCGATAAGAATGTTCCTTCAAACACAAAAGGATTGAAAAAGAAAATCCAAGGAATTATGGATGTCATTGATATGTTTGAAGGTGAAGGAACACTTTCTTCTTGGTGGAGTCAAGTTATTAAAAGTTCTGAGTCTTTATGGAAGGACATGGAGACTTGGAATATCACTAGGATTTTAAAGAAACTTGTCACTATTGGAGAATCAATTTCAAAAGTACAAGGAATGAGTATTGATAGTAGTTCTTTCAACGATCAATTCAAAGATATTCAAGATGTAATCAAGAATATTAATGATTTTGAGTTTCCTACAGTTAGCACATCAAGTGCAACAAACATTGCGGATGCAAACAGTATCGTTAAGAACTATACAACAATGGCTTCTAGCCTTTCTAAAATGTCTAGTATCAACGGAAGTTCAATTAACGTTGAGAATTGTACAAGCATTTTAAAGAATGTAGCTAGTGTTGTTCAAGAAATGAAAAAGATTGTATTCCCTGATGTTACAAAGAGTATTAAATCTAATTTAAACTCTACAAATGCTCAAGAGTTCCTAGATACATTGAAGATTTTGGAACAGATTGTTCCTGAATTTGGAAACTTGCAAGCAACAATCACAAACAATCATTTACCAAATGCAGAGGATATTCAAAAGACAATCACTAGTATTTCTCAAGCGATTGGATATATTTCTGTAGCTGGTGTTGGAACAGGAAAAGACAAGAATATGTTGTCTTACAACTTGAGACAAATGCCTGATTCTAAGCTATTTAATAACGCACTAAAGGCGATTACAACTTTAGGCGATATAATCCTCAAGTTTGGAACTTTGAACGTCTATTCAACTGATTTCGACTTTGAATCATTACGAGCAAATATTAAAAGTATTGGAAATGCAGTGAATGAAATGGCAACCAACAAAGGATTAACTGAAAACCTAGAGAACATGGACACAGTTAATAAGACTGTTTCTAAGTTAAAGAAAACGTGTGAAAACTTAAATTCTATCGTTGGATTAAATCTAGACTTTGTTAAGGTTGGAGAAGTCACAACAGGTATTCAAACATTCCTAAACAATGTTAAAGGATTGAAAGTTGGAGAAGCTACTACAGATGTTGTTACAGAAGTAAACTCAATCGTAACTTCCTTCCACAATATGGCAACAACTTTATCAAACATGAAGTCTGAATTTAATACCTCTGGTACAGATATGGCAAATGGAATTATTGAAGGTTTCAAAAGTATTGATATTGAAGGTTCATTTGGAACTAAGATTGATAATGCTAAAGCTTCATTGAAGAAGAAAAGCTTCAAATCCGTAGGTAAGAAGTTTGGAAAAGATGTTGTAAGTGGATTTAGTGAAGGCATCTCTAATATGTCTAGTTCAATCTCTAATCAGATTACTATGATGTATGGATATTCAACACGATTCACAGATTTAGGGCAGTACTTAGGAAGTGCATTTAAAAATGCGTTCAACAATCAATCAGGAAGCATTAATACAGGCGGTACAACTACTCCTACAGTAAACAGAGGAAATGAATCACAAGGAAAAAACTTTAAGTTTGCTAAAGGTGGCCCAGTTTACTTGAAAAAAGGCGGACAACCTATCGTTATGAAGCCTAGTGGAACAGATACAGTGCCTGCTATGTTGACTCCTGGTGAGTATGTAATGAAACGTAGTGCAGTTAAGAACGCAGGCCAAAGCTTCATGGATAAAGTAAATAACATGGATTTAAAAGGTGCGTTCAAAGAATTGTCTACTAGATATGGTTCTCATGTTGGAAATGTTGTTAATAAGAACGTGACTATCAACAATAACGATAATCGTGTTACGAATAACAGTATCGCTTTCAACGAAGGAAACGAAAGAAGGCAGGCTATCAAAGTAGGTAGATGCTTGAGAGGTTTGGCATAATGACTTGTTATAACTTAAACCCATTAAAAACATACGTTCAGTTCAATGATCTTGTAATAGACAGTGCGGAGGAGATTTCCTCTGCCTCTCTAAAGCAAGATACAAAGACTGCAACACAAGAATATAGTTACGGACATGGTAGTTATGTTGCTTTCCAAAAGAATCAACAGTTTCTTACGGAAGGTGATTTGTCCTTAACATTGAATTTTAATTATGAACATTTTCATGATGAAGATAGAAGATTCCTACGTGACTATTTCAATTTGAATTTGCTTAAACCTGGAAGATTATGGGCTATTCAAGATAACAAATTGATTTGGGCATGGGCCTATGTCACAGGATTTAGTGAAGATTACAAAAAATACCAAGGTTATCTATCAATGGATATTGATTTTAAACTTTGGGAAGGTGTATGGCATATTGCAGATACAAAGAAAACATTCTTAGTTCCTTACTCTGTATGTAATATCCTTGATTGTGAGGATTTCAGAGATGCTCAAGAGTGCTTATCGTGTTGTGTTACTTGCCCCCCTGATATGGAAACTTGCAATTCGTGTTTATGTGATTGTGGAGACATTACAGAGGAAACATCTTTATGTGTGATGGGAACTAAAGCGTTGGAAGATTTTATGAATTGTGGCAATTCATACAAGATTGTCTATGATTGCATCAAAGGTGAACAAATTTTCGGTGATGATTTGATTAAGAACAAAATCTGTAAAAAAGATTATTGTGTTGAGTCAATTGCTGGAAGATTCTACAGTGGAACAGTATTAGATACCGATAAGGTCAAATTGATTCTAGATGGTAAATTCCAAAACCCTGAAATTGAAATCAACGGAAACAAAATGATGATTTTAGGTGAATATGATGGAATTTTAACACTTGATTCAAGTTGGAACTTATACTTTACTGCGGATGGATGTTGTGCATCAGAGGAAGTAGATTTAGATAATCTAGTGATCGAAGATGAATTTGGGTTCACAGTACATCATGGAATGAATAGATTAGTGGTCACAGGCTCATGTTGTAAGATGGCTTGTGTATATATAGATGTTGATGAACTTACAAATTAAGGAGGCTTGCAGTGGCGAATGTAAAAAGTTATTGCACTGCTTGTGGAAAGTTAAAAGATAGCAGTGCAGAGTTTATCCAAAATGGTGTTACAGATTCAATCTGTACGTCTTTAGGAAACGATACAGGCTTAAATCCTGATAATGGTAATAATACGTGTACAGACATGGAAAATGCCAATGATTGTCTTACAAAAGGCTTGTATGACATCATAGATGGATTTGATTTGTGTGATTGGAAATTATTCATGAGTCAATATGCCAACAATGATTACAACATGAAAGCAGCTATGATTTGTTGGATGTGTGGATTGCAAGACCAGTTGTATAATCTTCAACTTCAAAATTTGGCAATCGAAACGCAATATACTATTGAACAGTCTACACCTGGATTGAGCGTTGAAATTGACAGACAAGGTAATTTCACATTCAGATATTCAGATTGGATTCACACTAGTGATTACGAGAAAGTAGCTGACGGAGTTATTACAGGAAAAGTAGATTTCTGTATGAAGCCTAACAAAGATAAGAGTGCTACATACAAATTCAACAGTGTTACATTGAAACACTACTCTTATAAAATGACAGGAGTTCAATCTGGTTCAGCTCCTACTGTTTCGATTCGTGTTCCTAATAAGAGTGGGTCGTTGGTATATCAAAAAACAACAAACGCTTCATTTGAAGAAGATATTAACAAAACAGTGGAATTAAGCATGAGTGGAACAGTAAAAGCTGGAGAAACAACGAATTGGTTGCAGTTCCTTTCTATTTATGTTGATTGGATAGAAGATGATGAAATATCTCTACACACTCGTTTTGTAAATGATAACAAGGTAAACTTCGTTATCTGTAGAGATTAGGAGGTACACATAAATGAATAAAGATGTTTGTTCTGCTTGCGATTCTTTAAAAGCTACAAGCAGTAATTTCATTCAAAAAGGTGTAACAGATGCTATTTGTGCAAATCTTAAAGCAAATCAAGGGTTTGAAAATAAGGGCCATAACAACTGTACAGATATGCACGATATGAACGATTGCTTATTAGGTGGGTTGTTAGAAAAGATTGATACATATGATGTTTGTGATGTAAAAGAAGCTATCAAAGATTTGGAAAAGAATTTAATCAGTATCATGGATGTAATGATTTGTTCTGATTGTGGTCAATGGGAAGAAATCGAAAAGCTATGGGCAGAAATCCAAAAGATTTGGAATGCTATCAGAGATTTACAAAATAAGGTTGGTGGTATCGAAGGCAGCATTGGAGATATGTACAGTGCGGTTGAAAAGATTCTTACAAATCTTAAAAACAGTGGAGCATGGAAACAAACAGGAGATACTGTATTTGAAGGAAAATTCAATGACGGAAGAAGCATTGCTACAGGTAATATCAATATCTTTGGTGGTACTCCTGATGGAAATTCATACATCCGTACTAATAACGGAAGTTCTGAGAATGATTTGGCTGGTGGTGTTTAATGGCATGGCAAAACTTTCATGGAGCTTACGATAACACGGGGCCATACGCAAACGTAGTATTAGGTGGAAATCCAGGTGATACCGCAGACTTTGGATTCCCACTTGCTGCTGCCCATGCTAAAGGGTATGGAAAAGGTATCAATTTTTCAGATGATGGAAACTATGGTGTTACGTTCACATTAGATTTAGTTGGATATGGTGTAACGGATGCTGGTCAATATACAGGAAACGGAAAGTATGTACAGTATGGTGGAAGATATAACTATATTTTGATCATAAGCGTTTCTAACAACAATAAAGCCTCATGGAGAGAGATTTACAATCAAGTAATATTCTCTCATGCCGATACATGGGCATTAGCTTATTCATCAGGATGGGAAACAGTGGCACAAAATAGTCAATGGAGTGGTAAGTTACAACTTCCGACAGATACAACACACGTTAAAGTTGAATTAAGAGGTGAAGATGCTACATTACCTTACGAGAATATATATTCTATTCAACAAGTTATCCCTGATTTTAGACCATGGGCAGTAAGAAAAGGTAAAGTGTTCTATTCTTTGGATAGAGCTACAGGATGGCTTAAAAAGAGAGTTAAAGGCTCTTGGGCCACTATTGGCAAATATAGTGCTGATAAAGCGAATAAAGAAAACCAAGGGTCAAGTAGAATCAGAAAAAATGGTAAATGGGTAGGACAAGGCAAAATTGGTAGTTAGGAGTAAATATGATTCCTTACTTTGAAATATTAGAATTTGGAAAAGTTAAGAAAAGATTCAGAGAGGCTTTAAGCACAATCAGTTTTTCAAACGAGTTAATGACAGTACCTGAAATGCAAATCACAATTCCTAACGAATACTACGATTTAATCTCAGGAAGAAAAGAAATGAGGGTAATCATGGATTGTGGAGTTTTCTACGGAATGATTACCAACTATAAACCCTCTGTAAGTGGTTTAAACATATCTCTAACGCACGTAATCAACGAATGGGAATACAGACAAGTCCCAACAAATTATGCGGTTAAAAACGCTCTTATAAAGAACGTATACGAAAGCGAAGATATGTATTATTCGACTCAGTGGAAGATGAATTTTGAAACTGAGATTGATAACGAAAAGATTGACTATGTTTATTCTAGACAATCTAAATTGGATGCACTTACTAAAACTTGTGAATTGACACAATCTGTTTATTGGAGAGTTCCATTTACAAATGATAAGCAAGTTGAAGTTGGATATTTTGGAAAGAAACAACCTGTTATGCTTTCTAATAAACCAACGTTAGGAAGAAACTACAGAATCATTGGTGAGCCAACAATGGAAACCAATTTTTCGGATGTTATTAACTTAGCTACAGTTTATGCTAATAAATCTGATAGTGGTATGTCCTCTTTGTCATTAAGAGAAGTATATAACGATAAAAGCTTACAGAACCCTAAGTTTCCTGTAGTTATTTTGAGATCAAACATAAATAACGAGCGTGATTATGAATATGTAGACTTTCCTAAATTAGCTCCTAACAATCAATTGGAGTATTCGATTATTGATACGGAATCAGTTGGATATGAAAGCGGTGTATTCATTGAAGGAACATTTGCTTTTGATGATTTATCGCCATTTAGTCTAGAGGACATGACAAAAGACTCTAAGGGCTATAAATGGGTAATTCCTAAAGAGCAAAGATTTTTAACAGATACAGAGGAAATAAACAACGCTAAAGCTTTATGGCACTCTTTAAAAGACATTTGGAGTAAATCTGCTATTGCTGCTTTATGTGGTTCGTGTCACGTAGAATCAACCTTAAACCCTAACTTGTATCAAATGGGTGATGTTCCTGATTCTCAAAAAGGATTTGGATTGGTTCAATGGACTCCGTACACACGAATCACCAATTGGCTTGGTTCTCATGGATATTCAAGCTACACAATGTACGGAAAAGGGGAAGTAGCTAAGTTAGTTGAAGAATGGTCAACAAACGCTACAAATGGGCCTTGGATTCCTACTCCTTCATATAACATAACATTCCAACAATGGTCACACATGGAAGCCGATATGAATTACATGGTAATGGCTTTTATGGCAGATTATGAACGTGGTGATACATCTATTGATTTACAGTATCAAAAACGTATTGAATTTGCTCAACGTATTTATGGTTTGATTCCTGAGTGGGAACAAGACGATAACGGAACTACAACCGATACGGATAAAACACAATCTCGTCCTTGGAACGCTCAGAATTTTATCAACACATGGAATGGTCAATCTATCGACATGGATGGTGTACCTCCTGAGCAACCATATCAATGTGTAGATGCTTGGAAAAAAGCATTGCAGACATTAAATTATCCTGACCCAACGAGAGCTATTGGCGGTGATGGATATGCAGATTACATTTGGTATAACAGAGATGAATTAGGCTATTCTCAATTCTTTGATTATGTTGATACACCTCAATTTGGCGATTGGTGCATATTCGGTAGAGGTGGTGACACACCTGCATCACACGTTGCAATGTACGTTTCAGATGCTGGTAATGGTAGAGCTAATTTCTTTGGCCAAAACCAACCTTATCCGTATTGCAATACCACAACAATAAGTACATCAAATATCATTGGTATTTTCAGAGTAAAGAGTGTTTATGTACAACAGAGTATTGACCCTGAGTCTACAAACGGAACAACTATCATTACTGATAACGATAGAATTTATGCGGCCAAGGTTGTATATGATTGTGCCTGTAGAAAACTAATTAATGCAAGAAGAAAGTTTTCTATCAACACTTCTTGTGAAGCATTGCCTAAAGAAGTAAATGTAGGTGATAGAATCAGATTTATTTATGATCTCAATTTATTACAATTAGGAAGTTGCAATAGATACATGAAACGTATTTTAAAGCAAGATGATTGGTTCTATATCACAAACCTACAAAGAGAAATAGATAAAACAGGAGTTGAAATAGACACATTGACTCTAGAGAAATTCCTAAGAACAGATAGAGACGGAAAGAGTGGTTAGTTATGGATATTAGTAAGGCGATAAATATATTAGCTGATAGTGTCTATGATTTGAAAGAAAAAGGAAGATACAATTCCATTCAACGTAGAAACCATATAGTTGATTTTTATGGGTACGAGTTCCCTAGATGGGGATGTTCAAGTTCTAAACCAGCGGTAATAGGAATGTCAATTTCTCAGGATTTGATTTATTATGAGCGTTTTGAGTTTAAACTAGTAATAGATAATTCTACTGCTACAAACTTTAATGTTGAGATTGAAGGAATAGACATGACACCATATTTCAAGCAGCAATTCAACGGAGCGTGGATTACAGGCAATGGACTATGGCCTGGGCAATACTCGAATTTTGATGTTCTTAAAGCTTGTGGGTATCTTTCAGAGGATGAGAGAAATAGAATATTAGATCCAGGATATAAAACAATCAAAGTAACAGGAAACGGAAATTTTGATTGTACGTTGGTAAATTATCTTAAATATAGTCATGTAAACAGATAAGAGGTATCTATGAATAGATATGAACAAAGGATTGAAAACCTATCAAATCATGTAAAACAAAATCCTAGAGATTGGCAGTCTGCCATATCGCTATTGAAATTGAACAGTCAACAAATTGACTTTAAAAGAAAACAAAAACAACAGTCTGCTAGATTGTCTATCAAAGCATACAAAAAGGAGGTTGTGTAGATGGAAAACAAATATAGCACTTCGGGAATTGGAGAAGATATTATCCGTAGTTTTACACAAATTGCAAGTGCAGAACTACATGCTAAAACCTTATTAGAAAAACGTATTTCAGAGGTTGAGAACGGATTAATTAGTGAAGAAGAAATTCCTGATAATTTAGAAAAGATTGAAGCATTAAAGGATGAAATTGATGATTATGCCAATATCAGACGTTCTCAAATGCTTTATCTATACAATTCTTTTGGCGGCAAAGGGGATAGAGAACAATGGTGTTTAGTTAAACATTTAAGTATGGCTATGTACACTGCATTTGAAGCATATCAAGCTTCGAATAGAGACCCTGAATTATTGAATATTGCTTTGGAGATTAACAAGAAGTTTATTGAAGCTTGTACAAAATTCTTAGGTGTAGAAATTACTTCTTGTGCATCTTGTTTTGCAGACATTATGAAAGCTGGAGGAAAATAATATGCAACCTGTAGTATGTAACAAAGATATGGCAGTAGTATTTCCTTTAAAAGATGGTGATTGTCAATTTTGGCTAGAAATCGTTGATTCAGTAAATGATATTACTAATCCAAGTAGAGACCATGCGTATGTTGATTCAAAAGGATTATTCTATATCTACAACGGAAAAGAAATTCAAGTAATCAATGACCATGCGAATTTAAAAATCAAATGGGGAAATATGATTGGCGATATTTCTAATCAATTGGATTTAATGGAAATTCTAAATCAATTCGTAAAGACAATTTCTGTAAACGGAACAAACATTGCCAAAGACAACGAAAAAAATATTGCTATTCAAGTGCCTATCACAACTATTAAATTAGATGGAAATACAATTAGTCCTGTTGATTATATTGTCAATCTAGATTTAGCTAGTGTTTATGCAAAGAAAACTGAAATCCCTAAAAATGTATCTGAACTTCAAAATGATGCTGGATATATTAAACAAGAAGTTGTAGATCAATTAGTGCCTATCAAAACAATCAAGGTTAATGACGTAACGATACCACCTGATGAAAACCATGCAGTAAATATCGAAGCAATTCGTTACAAAGTTGGAACTGCCGACCCTACTACAACAAATTGTCCTAACGGATATTTCTACTTTCAGATAGGAGACTAATCTATGACTTATGTAGGTGGAGGATGGGCATTACTTGGAAATCATCAAATTTGGTCATATAGTGGCATATGTAATATGTATTTCCAAGTATACGCATGGAGCGAACAAGATGCTATAAATAATAGGTCTACAGTCCATACAAGAACTAGGATTTTAGTTGAAAATAAAAACCCAAACTATTCAGGTTATCGTGTTGAACAAGATTGGTCAGCTGGTGTTACAGGAGCGCCGGATTACAGTAGCCATGCTACATTAACAGATGGTGGTGCTGGTACGAACAAGGAATATGTTCTACAAAATGGTTCATTTACTGTTGACCATGATTCTAATGGTAATGCATCAAGCAAAGTGCATTATTGGTTTAATGGAACATATACAGGAGCTATAGGTAGCCCTACAAGCACAAATATAGTAGACATCTCGCTTCCTAATATTGATAGAACCGCAGACAAGGCAACAATAAGCAATGTTGGAAGTACATACAAAACAATGTATTGTACAATTTCTGTTCCGTTTTATTCTGAGGAAAACCAATGGAGTCGTGATGGGAAAACATGGACGGATTGGAATAAAGTAATAAAAGCAGATACGCCTTTTGTAGATACATGGACAGGATTAAAGCCGAATACAAAATACACAGGATATTATCGCTTTAAAAGGAAATACAATGGAGTTTGGAGTGAAGCAGTTGATTTTACCACAACAACTAAATATCCTAATGCGCCTTCAAAAGGAAGTGTTTCTTTAAGCTCGGTAACGTCCAATTCTGCAAAAGTTAGTTGGAGTGGATTCTCATTAGGAGACATGGCTACTGATTATTCTTATCAAACATCTAATGATGAAAAAAAATGGACAGACCAAGGTAAAGCAACAAGCTTAACTCTTAGTGATTTGAAACCTAATACAAACTATAAATTCTATGTAAGAATGGTCGATAACTATGGTCAACCTTCGTTAGCAGCTAGTACATCATTTACAACATTGAACCCTGAAAAACCAAACGTAGGTGGTATTGAATGTACACGGTTAACACCGTATGGCGGTATGTTTGCTTGGTATGGATTCTCTGTAAATGAAGGAGCAACAATAGATCACTATGAATATTCACTAGACAATTCAAATTGGATTAATGTGGGAACTGATACGCAAATTCATTTAGACAATTTAAGCCCTGAAACAAGTTATACATTATACGTTCGTGTAGTTGATAACTTCGGTTCTAAATCAGATAGTGCTACATGCGATTTTAAAACATTGGTTGACCAATTTAAACTTGCGTACAATACAAATTTGTATCAAACAGAAATTCTAACTAAAGACGGAGTAGACATCTTGGCTAAGAATGGAGTTAACTTGATTGTTGATACAATTGGAAAAGAGCGATTAAGGACTGCCAAGGTTTTCTGCAACGACAATGGAGTTATAAAGAAAATAAAAGCAGTTTACTACAACAAAAAAGGTAATATTCAACACTATAAAAGCTATGAAAATTAAATAGGAGGTACATATAATGGGAGTTAGAATACAAGAATTGCCTGAAACAACAGGTATTAACAAGGAAGATTTATTGATCGTTGAAGATGGACAAGGAACTAAAAAAGGTACTGTTCAACAGTTAGATGAAGCACTAGGAGTTAGTCAACTAAAGGAAGATTTAATTAAACAACTTGAATTACAAGAATTTTATAATCAAAAAACAGTTAGAAGTGTGCAAGGCTATTATGATGCCGATTTAAAAGGTATTGGAACGTTAGTATCAAAATTACCACTAATTATCACAAGCGTTGAAATTAATACAGTAATCAAAGGAACGGGAAGTGCTAAACTTGAATTACTTGATGAGAATAAAAATATTATTGCAACTTCAACAAGCACTTACACTAATAAATTAGTGTTTAACTTTAATGATTTGTATGTTGGAAATTATGATAAATTATGGATTCGAGTATCATCTGAAACATTATTATTTGCACGTGCTGAGTGCGATATTAATCGCATAATTATTGATACAAATGAAAATTATGCAACATACAATGTTAATGATAATTGGAATTATAATAATCTATATAACTATCCATTACTATTTACATTAAACGGAAAAATTGGTAATAACAGTGTAATTGTTGGAACTAATGAAAAGTTTAACCGTATTATTGATGCAGTGCAGTATTGTAACACTAGACCTAATTATGTATGGAATATCTATATCAAAGAAGGAACTTATGATATTTACAATGAATTAGGCGGTTCAAGTTGGTATAGTGGTATCACAAGCGCCAAAGGAAATATGCAAGGTATATCACTAGCAGACAATGTGAATTTGATTGGATTAGGTAAAGTGACATTACAATTCAATCCATCAGATGATTTAGCCACAGAAAGTAATGTTCCTAATGTGTCAGTACTTGAATTAAGTGATGTCAATAACAAGATTGAAAATATTAAAATTGAATGTAGAAACTGTAGATATGGTATCCATGATGAAACAGATGGTGGAAAACCTAATTCAACTCGATATTTTAAAAATGTTGAAATTACGCACAATGGTGTAGTTAGTGGCACATGGAACGCACCAGTTTCTTATGGCTGTGGAAGTTCAGATAATTCAAAATTTGAATATGTGGATTGCAAATTTAATAGCTGTTGGTTGGCGCACCAAAGCAATCAACAAACTACACCGCCTAACTTTATCGCAACTAATTGTACGTTTAATGGTGGTTCATATGCAATATCACTAAATACAAGTGGAACTTGTAAAGCTAATATTACGTTTAATAATTGTGAAATTAATTATATGGTTAGAGTGCTTGAAGATGCAGATATTTGGAGTATTTATGGTGGTGGTAATAATCTATTTAATTATGTTGTTATTGGTAATAATAAACTTAGTTCACAACCTTTTAAATTATATGATTTAACTAGAACATTTAAAAATGTTGGCACTAGTAAAATTGTAAAAGGTAATGCAGTGCAAATTCACAATGAAGGTATCGCAAATGCTAATGATAGTAAACAAGTAATTGGAATTGCATTGAATGATGCAGAACAAAATACAGATGTTAGAGTTCAGCTAAAAGGATACTATGACTGTTATAGTGTTGCACCTTTTGGAAGCAATAATACATTATTAGGAGTTTCAAATGGAGCAATCGTAGCAAACAATGAAAATTACTTTGCTATTGGCGTTTATGTTGATGATATGCAAATGATTTACATTTACTAGTTAACTAAATAAGAATTTATTTAATTTGTTACTTGTGCTTGATTATTTTAAGCACGTGTAGTAAGTTTAACTTAGGAAAAATGCATAAAAAAAGAAGTTGGAATTGTCCGCTAAAACATCATCCAACTTCAACCTTGATTAGGTCGTTTTTATTATACCATAATTTCGACCGTTGACTATATTTTTTATGCCAGGAGGAGAAATTATGAAAGAACAATTTGTGAATGAATTTATTTCGTCTTTATCAGATGATTTTGATAAAGATATTTTAAGTGTATTGTTTAAGAAGTTAACTGTATTTGTTAACGGTTATGAAATAAAGCCTATTGAAACATCTGTAGCACTTTATACAAATTATATGCCTGAGTGCTATCAAACATACTTCGTAACAAGAAAGATTGAAGGAATGAGTATGAAGTCTTTGGAGATGTACGATCTTTACTTAAAAGATTTTTTTAGACAAGTACATAAGCCTATTAAAATGATTACTACAAACGATATTAGAGTTTATCTGTATAAAGTTCAGACTCAAAGAGGAATAAGCAACAGAAGTCTAGATGCTAGAAGAACTGTTATCAACGCTTTCTTTGAATGGTGTTGCAATGAAGAATATATAAATCGTAACCCATGTAGAAATATTAAGAAAATCAAGTATGAAGAAAAAGAACGCAAGCCATTATCATCCATAGAACTGGAAGAATTAAGAAATGCTTGTGTAACACTAAGAGATAAAGCTCTTTTTGAATTGTTGTATTCGACAGGGTGTCGTGTTTCAGAAGTTGTAAACTTAAATAAAGCAGATGTTAATTTTGAAACTAAAGAAGTTGTATTATTTGGTAAAGGCAATAAACATAGAATATCATACATAAATGCAAGAGCAGAGATTGCTTTAAAGAATTATCTTAATTCTAGAAATGATGATAATAAAGCGTTGTTTGTTTCAGACAGAAAACCACATAAGAGATTATCAAAATTTGGAATCGAGAAAAGAATAGGACAACTTGGAGAATTAGCTGGAATTGAACGTAGGATATTCCCTCACTTGATTAGACATACAACTGCTACAGATGGTTTGAATCGTGGCATGGGTGTTGAGGAAGTCCAAGCTATTTTAGGGCATGAAAACATTGCTACAACAATGATTTATGCTAAAGTATCTAAGAACAATGTAAAATTACATCACACAAAATGTATTGTATAAGTTATAGGACGTACTACATAAAATGTACGTCCTTTTCTTTTCATTATATAATTGAGATGCCATAAAACAGTACCTTGGAAAATATGAGAGAGATGAAATATTTTTGGAGGTGTAAATTTATGAATGTACAAGATTTTTTAACTTTATTACAGACTGCTGCTACTTTAGTTTGTGGTGGATTAGCTTTATATTTTAAATTCAGTACCAAAGCTAAAACTAAAGCAAAAGAAGTTCAAGAAGTGATTGCTAAAATTACTGCCCAAGCAGTTGTTTACATTAAAGAAGCTGAGGACAACTACAAAGATACAACTAATGCTGGTGGTAAAAAATTTGAAGAAGTTGTCGGCAAGCTTTATGATCTAGTGCCTGATGCATTGCATGGCATCATTACAAAAGAAATGATTAGTGAAATCGTTCAAAGTACTTTTGATGAAATTGAAGAATACGTTAAGATTCAATTAGATAATGGAATTGATAAAATCAACGTCAAAGGTGACTAATGGGAAAAGTTATCACTATTGATTTAGAATATGTTTTATGGCTTCTAGGTTTCATTGCTTCCGCTTGGGGAGTAGTAAAGATTATTAAAGAGCTAAAGAAACCTAATGACGATTTAAAAGAAACTGTTAGAAAACACGAAGAATGGTTAGCAAGAGACAATGAGAGAATAAAATCAATCGAAAGCTTAGTTATCACACAAGAAGGGATTAAGAAAGAATTGAATGAACATTCTAGAATGTTAGGGGAACATGAGGAAAGATTAGAAGAAGATAAGCAACGTGGTAATTTGACATTAAAAGCAAATATCGCAATTATCAACAATATGCTTTCTGAAAACGACAAAGATAAGCTCCAAGAAACTAGAGACGAGATTCAAGACTTTCTGCTAGATAAAAACTAAGGAGGAAAGAAATATGGAAGAAAAAGAAGTAAAATTTGAAGATTTATCAGAAGAAGCTCAATCAGAGTTATCAAATGGAAAAGAAGAAGGTGAAGAAGAATGTCATATTCAAGCTTAACAAATAAATATATTCCCGCTAGCGCAGACAACTATATGCGAGGACGTGGTGGCTATAAAGTATGTAAAATTACACCACACCACATGGCGTGTCAGTGGAGTGCCGAAAGATGCGCTCAATCATTCCAAGTAAGCGGAAGAATGGCTAGTGCAAACTATTGCATTGGTTCAGACGGTACGATTGTTTCGAATGTAGACGAAGAAAACAGAGCGTGGACAAGTTCGAACTATTACAACGATTGCCAAGCTATCACAATTGAAGTTGCAAATGAAACGTGTGCGCCTAATTGGACTATCTCAACTAAAGCATGGAATGCATTAGTAAATTTATGTGTTGATATTTGTAAGAGATACGGATTTAGATTAAATTATACAGGAAATGCGAATGGAAGTTTGACAGAGCATAGAATGTTTGCAAGTACAAGTTGCCCAGGCCCTTTCCTACACGATAGAATGCCTCAATTAGCACAAGAAGTAAATGCTAGATTAGATGGTCAGACTGTAGCACCAAGCGCTCCTAGCACTCCAAGCGCTCCAAGTGGTGAAAAGTATTCAGTCGGTACACCTATCTGCACAAATACATTAAGCGTAAACTGTTACGGAACTTCTAAAATCTTAAAAGGGGATTGGAACGGTTCAATTGGTAGAGTAATCAAAGGTGCTAAATATCCATATCGTGTTGATCGTAATGGAGTAGCTATTGGATGGACAAATGATGCAGGTATCGATACAGACCCTCATACACCAGTAGGAACGACGCAATCAAGTAGTGAAGCTATCGACCAAATCTTGCATGAAGGCAGCTATGTTACATCTGTACATATGAAAATCGGCAATCAAGGCTTAAAGAAGATTGGTGATGATTTATGCTGCTACTTATCTCAATTAGGCGGTTGGTTTCCAATTCGTATGGTAGACAAAGTGCCAAATTCAGATGGATATAATGACAATGTATTGCACACCACAAATGCAGTTGTCTATGTAACTAGAATCAGAGTTGATGCGGTTAATGTTCAAAAGAATATTGTTAAAATTGGCGGTATTTGGGTTGACCCAACACCATTAACAGAAATTGCGTAAAGCACAAAAATAACACATATAAGTGTCAAAATTGTACAAAATGCGCAAAAATTACAATTAAATATCTATAAAAGCGTCATAATTAAAAAAATGACACAAATCCTTCAACTATTTTTTGTATACTTAGCCTATGATTAAGTTCATAGGCTCTTTTTTTATGCTATTATTTTCATAGCTCATCTACTAGTGTAGAAAGAGTACCTTAGACCGTATGATGTTTGTACGGTCTTTGTTTTTTGTGTTATAATATATGCACATAGATTAGCAGAGTGCACAATGCAACCAATATCATTCTATATTATTCTTATCTATACTATGGTATAATATCTATGCTTAGGGGAATACAATCGTATTCTATTTATCTCGTGTACCAATTATAGGAACAAGGAGAAACGAAACTGCTATGCATTTAGTTGTGTGGCAGTTTTTGCTATGTTATAATAGCAAAGGCCAAAACATGAGAAATTCTAAGTGAACCATGTTAGCTTGATGCACAAATCCAAGTTAGGCATATGGATTTATTAGTATTGATCTATAGTCATACCAAGCGTGGCTGATTGATATTATTTTTATGCAAGTCGACTACAAAGAAATATTATTTTCTTACCACTGAATAGAGTACATTCTAGAAGTACTTGAAAGGTGGTTCTTTTTATATAAAATTCATACTGATATGATATAATCATGTTGCTAGGAAAAGTAGAGTGATAAAGGCCCAAGCTCTCTTTGGTGTAGTGCAGATTGCAGACGTGCAATTGAATCTTAACATTTCTCTTTGTGGCACTAGCATAAACAACAACAAAATGTGACAATTGCTAAAAGCTCCCCTTTTTAGATACTGTCACCAAAACGATTCCATACCTCATCCACATCAGGTATGGTTTTTGTTTTTTTTAACAAATCTTAAAATTTATGTGCTATATTATTGATGTGTTCTTCGTGGATGAACACACCCTTTCTAAGATAACTAAAACTTATGCAAAAGAGTCTCCTTACCAAGCGGGAGACTTTTTTGTTTATATATTATAAGGAAAGGAAACAATAATATGTTTTTGGCATAATGGCATAAAGTGCGTGGCATAAAACATGGAATATTTTTTTAGGTTCAATTAAATAAAATGTGGTCAAAAACGAGAAAATATGAGAACATAAAGTAAACTAGATGAATAAAAAATAAAGGAAAATAAAGAGCTAGAAACTTATAAATATCATTCAACAAAAAGAAAAAATTATTCGTAATAAGGGGTGTGAAGCTTTACTTGAAATTGTCAACTCGCAAATCATGTTGTATGAAATCGATCAATTAGAAACGCCAACAAGTGTGCAGGAATTGATTGATTTTGGTTATTTAAAAAAAGGACAGGATACATGTCCGGATCATAGTAAAGTGGTGATTGTAGATGGGCAAGCCGTATCCCAATAAGAATGGATTTACCCTCATTGAAATGTTAGTGGTGCTGCTTATTGTTTCTATGCTTGGATTTGGGCTTTCTACAAAGATGCACTCTTCTTTATATGTGTTTATGAAAAATCTGCAGACTCTATGTATTACAGCGCAGGAAAAAGCGTATGTAAAACATCGAAAAGTGTATGTTGAAATTGGTGATTCGATCTATATGGATGATGTTGAATATAAAATACCCCATGATATTGCGTGTGATCATGTATCTTTTTACTACAATGCCAAGGGCAACATGTCTAAGGCTATGTCACTTCATTGTCAAAATGCATCGAGTCAAATGAAACTTGTTTTCCAGATTGGAGCTGGGAGGGTTCGTCTTGAAAAAGAATAATGGCTTTTTACTCGAAGATGCCTTGTTTGCGTTCTTTGTGATTTTGGTTTGTGCAAGTCTTATATTGAATGGTATTTATACTTTATATTTCCAAAGGAATCTAAAGATTGATGAAAAAATTGAAAAGAAATGGTTTTACTCTGATTGAAGCTTTGTTGGCATTGTTTATCACAAGTTTAGTCAGCTTATTAGGCTGTATGCTTATGCGTTGTGCTTTGCACTTTGCCCATATGGATGTGGATACGCAGAATCAATTTGCGGTTTTACAATTAAGAAGAGAACTTGCACAATCAAATGATTTGAAAATAGAATCGGACTGTCTAAGTTATATTTTAAATCATGAAAAGAAAGTCTTGTATTTTGATAAGCATCGCATTGTGAAGAGTCCTGGCTATGAAATCTATATGGAACAAATTGATGAGGCTATATTTTATAAGAAAGAAGATGGATATTATGTTTGGTTCAAAAAGAAGAATAAAACCTATGACTTTGAACTCTATTAATGGGTATGCGAGTGAAGTAAGTTTAGTGTGTTTATTTCTAGTGCTTCAGATTGTATCCTTTTTATCGTTGAGTACCCTTCAAAATGTGTATTTATTAAAGGCTAATCAACAAAATATTCTTGAACTATCCATTGTAGATCATGCCAAGCATATGATCCATCATAATAATCGCATTAAGTTGTGTCATACGAGTGAAAAAATAATAAAGGACAAAGATAAAAGGATACAGAATATAGATGTACATTTTGAAGATCATGAGACTTTTATTGAATGTACATATTTAGATGTTTCAATGAAAATCTATTACGATGATAAGGCAATCGTTTCGGTTGATATTGACGAACAATGAAAAAAAAGATAAAATTGATGCATAGCGATGAATTAGAGTAGTAGAAGGAAATGACAATTTTTAGAGAGCTAAAGTTGGTGAAATTTAGCATTGTACAGCCTTTGAACTTGCTAAGGAGCTGATGAGTAATGTTATCCGTATACTCTGCGATAAAGAGTTTGAGGGGCACAATGAGAATTGTGAACTAAGGTGGTACCGCGTACAAACGTCCTTAGATTTCAAGGACGTTTTTTATTTTTAATAGGAGGCTAATATGTACGATCATTTAGAAGTAGAAAAGAAATGGCAGAAATATTGGGCAGATCATGAAACATTCAAAACAGATGTTTGGGATTTTTCAAAACCTAAATTTTATGCACTAGACATGTTCCCATACCCAAGTGGTGTCGGATTGCATGCTGGACACCCAGAAGGATATACAGCTACAGATATTGTTTCGCGTATGAAACGTATGCAAGGATATAATGTGCTTCACCCAATGGGATATGATTCATTTGGACTTCCAGCTGAACAATATGCTGTTCAAACAGGAAATAACCCAAATGGCTTTACACAAACAAATATCAAGACTTTCACAAAACAGTTGCAGGAATTAGGGTTTGACTATGACTGGTCAAAAATGATCGCAACATCTGATCCAGAATTCTATCATTGGACACAATGGATTTTTAAACAATTGTATAAAGATGGCTATGCCAAATATGTAGACATGCCAGTAAACTGGTGTGAAGAATTGGGTACAGTATTATCGAATGATGAAGTTATCGATGGTAAGAGTGAACGTGGTGGATATCCAGTTATTCGTAAAAATATGAAACAACTATGTATCGACCAGGCTGCTTTTGCGGAACGATTACTAGAAGGTTTAAATGAAATTGACTGGCCAGAATCGACAAAGGAAATGCAAAGAAACTGGATTGGCCGTTCAACGGGTGTTGAGGTTCAATTTGAAATTGTAGGTGGAGGAAAATTCTCTATCTTTACAACATGTATCGAAACAATTTATGGTATTACATTCATGGTACTTGCACCAGACGGAGATTTAGTGCAGGAATTAATGCCTAGAATTAAAAATCAGGATGAAGTAAAAGCTTATATTCAAGAAACGGTTTCAAAATCTGAAATGGACCGTACAGAATTGAATAAAGGAAAAACAGGATGTCGTCTAGAAGGTATTAAAGCCATCAACCCAGTCAATGGCAGAGAAGTTGAAGTCTTTATTGGAGATTTCGTTTTGGCAAATTATGGAACGGGTGCTGTTATGGCTGTACCAAGTCATGATCAACGTGACTTTGAATATGCGATTGCCCATAATATTGACAGGATTCAAGTTATCGAAGGACAAGACGTAAGTGAGCATGCCTTTGAAAAACAGGACTATTTAGGAAAAGGCTGTAAGCTAATCAACTCCGAAGAATTTACAGGTCTTACTGTAGAAGAGGCAAAAGTAGCTATCACTAAAAAATTAGTGGATATGGGAATCGCCAAAGAAACAGTAAACTATCGTTTCCGTGAATGGATTTTTGCTCGTCAGCGTTATTGGGGAGAACCCGTACCAATCGTACACTTAGAAGATGGAACTGACTATGTTCTTCCAGATGAAGAATTGCCGTTGATTTTACCGGAGTTAGAAGACTATAAGGGACACAATGGAAAAGCACCACTTGAAAATGCGACAGAATGGAAACAATACAACCAAAATGGTGTGAAGGGTGTTCGTGAAACAAGTACAATGCCTGGATCTGCTGGATCTTCATGGTATTATTTACGTTATATTGATCCACACAATGATAAACAATTGGCTAATCCAGAATTATTAAAGCACTGGATGCCTGTTGATTTATATGTTGGTGGGCCAGAACATGCGGTAGGACATTTGATGTATTCACGTATCTGGAACAACTATCTATACGATAAGGGTATTGTGGCATGTAAAGAACCATTCAAAAAATTAGTGCACCAAGGTATGATCTTAGGTGAAAACGGAATTAAAATGGGAAAACGATTCCCTAAATATGTTGTCAATCCTTCAGACATCGTAAAAAAATATGGTGCCGATACACTTCGTTTATATGAAATGTTCATGGGACCATTGGAACAAAGTAAACCATGGTCAATGGCTGGATGTGATGGTGCTAGAAGATGGATTGATCGTGTTTATCGTTTATTTATTGAATCTGGTAAAATTACAGATACAAACGATGGTAAATTAGATAAAGTCTATAACCAGACTGTTAAAAAGGTTACCGAAGATTATGAATCATTAGGATTCAATACAGCTATTTCACAAATGATGATCTTTGTGAATGAAGCATATAAGGCTGACACCGTTTATAAACCATATGCTGAAGGAATCGTGAAGATGCTTTCATGTATTACACCTCATATTGGTGAAGAAATGTGGCAGTTATTGGGTCACGAATCTACAATTGCGTACGAGCCTTGGCCAACATATGATGAAGCTAAATTAGTGGAAGATACAATCACTTGTGTTGTTCAGGTCAATGGTAAAGTGCGTGGTAAATTTGAAGCGGCTGTTGGTTCTAGCAATGAAGTACTTCAAAAACAGGCTATGGAACTTGAAACAGTTCAACGTCAGCTTGAAGGAAAGACAATTCGTAAAGTGATCGTTGTTAAGGGTAAAGTTGTAAACATTGTTGCCAACTAAGAAGGTGTGTTTATGCAAATTAAAACCATAAGTGTTCATAAATATCATGAATATTTGGATACGGTTCACGAGAAAGAGTTTCTTCAATCTGACTATCAAGGTGTGAAATTCTCGCAGCGAGGATGGGAAGTTGAATATATTGAAGCCATAAAAGACGGTAAGACAGTTGCCTTTAGTATGATTGCCTGTATGCCGTTAATGAAAGTATTTAAGTATTGTTATATTCCTAGAGGATTCTTTATGGACTATCATTCAAAAGAAGATGTGATTTCTTTTACATCTTCTTTGAAAGAATATTTAAAAAAGAAAAATGTAATCTATGCTGAAATTGATCCGTGCATTGAATTTGTACAAAGAGATAAAGACGGAAATATCGTTGAGAATGGTTACGACAACAAAGATGTTGTAGAAAATCTAAAGGCAGCTGGCTTTTTACATTTGCCAATGAAACCAGGCTATGATATCTCTAAAGAGTGTCGCTGGATTTCAGTCTTGGATTTAAAAGGTAAGACAAAAGAAGAAATCTTTAAAGAGTTTTCGTATCAGACACGACAAGACATTCGTACTTATGAAAAGTATTGTGTGAAGACGCGTGTCTTGAATGAAGATGAATTAGATGTACTGGATGAAATGGAAAAGGAAACCAGTGAAAGACAAGACTTTGAAGCTATGAGTTTGGATTTCTATAAAGATTTGTATCATTTTTATGGTAAATCCCACATTGAAACGGTATTGTCTTATCTCGATCTAGATGCTTATGCGATTAAGATGCAAAGTGAGTTTGATAAGACTTCAAAAGATATTGAAAAGACAAAGGCTTTCTTGGAACAAAATCCTGGTAATGTCAAAAAGGAAAAGCGTTTAAAGACGGATGAAGAATACTACAATTCTTTACAGAAGAAGCTTTCGCATATTGAAGAATTAAAACAGAAATATGGGAAGGAAATTCCTTTGGCATGTTGTTTATTTGTCAAATATGGACATCAAATTGTATATCTAGTTGGTTCTAGTAACTATGAACATAGAGTTTTTAGAGGTCCTTATGCGATTCAATGGAAGATGATTCAAGAAGCTATTGATGAAGGCTATGATCTATATAATTTCTATGGCATTAGTGGATACTTTAATAAGGGCGAAGAAGGTTTTGGTGTATTTGACTACAAGCGTGGCTATAATGCGGTTGTACGTGAATATATTGGTAACTTCATTCTTCCTTGTAAACCACTTATCTTTAAAATTTACAACAATTTAAAACATATTTGTTGAGTTTAGATTCTAGATTCGATATAATAAATGCGCTATGATAAGAAAGAGTACACAGATTATCTATTTCTTAGAGAGAAACTGGCTGGTGTAAAGTTTCAAATAGACCTGTGGAATACACCTTGGAGCTTCAATTTTGACGTATACCTGCGTTAAAGGTTTAAGTGCATACAAAACTTTTTGTATGAAGTAAGGTGGTACCGCGATTTAATCGTCCTTATAGGGCGATTTTTTTTATTTTCAGGGAGGACAAAATGGAATTATTTGAAGAATTGAAATGGCGTGGCTTAGTTGACAATGTCACAAGTGAAGAAGTAGAAGATGTAATCAATAATGGGGAAGTTACATTCTATATTGGTACAGATCCAACGGCAGATAGCTTGCACATTGGACACTATTCATCTTTATTGATGGCAAAACGTTTAGAAAAACATGGACACCACCCAATCATGTTGGTGGGTGGAGCCACTGGATTTATTGGAGATCCAAAGGCAACTGGAGAAAGAAGTATGTTGACTCCAGAAGTATTAAAATCAAATTATGATGCATTACATGCACAAATCTCTAAATTATGGGGCTTTGACATGGTGAATAACTTAGACTGGACAAAAGATATCACAATTATTGATTTCTTGCGTGACTATGGAAAATTGTTCAACGTAAACTATATGTTGAATAAAGAAACAGTAAAGAAACGTTTGGATTCAGGAATCAGTTATACAGAATTCTCTTATATGATCCTTCAATCTTTGGACTTCTTAAATCTATACCAGACAAAAGGATGTACTATGCAGATTGGTGGACAGGACCAATGGGGAAATATCACTTCAGGTCTAGAGTTGATTCGTAAAAAATGTGGCGCTGATGTGAAATGTTACGGATTGACTATGCCATTGATCACGAAGGCAGATGGAACTAAATTTGGTAAGAGTGAAACAGGAACTGTTTGGTTGGATCCTAAAAAGACTTCACCTTATGAACTATACCAATTCTTGTTCAATACAGATGATTCAAAGGTAATTGAATACTTAAAGAAATTAACATTCCTAACAAAAGAAGAAATCGATGCTTTAGAAGTATCTTTAAAGGAAGATGCTGGAAGACGTGAGGCACAAAAGAAATTGGCTGAAGAAGTTGTACGTGATTTACATGGTGAAGAAGGTTTAGAATCGGCATTAAAAATCACAAACGCATTATTCAGAGGTCAACTCAATGATTTGGATGAACAACAACGTTTAGATGCGGTTAAAAACATGGACAAAGTAGATCAAGAAGCTGGAAAGACTTTAATCGATGTTTTAGTGGAGGCTAAGATTGCTTCAAGTCGTCGTGAAGCTAGAGAGTGGATCAAAGGAAATTCCATTAGCTTAAACGGTGTCAAAGTCAATGATGAAACTTTAGTTATTGATTCTACTCAAGCATATGTATCTAACTATGTGATCATTCGTCGTGGTAAGAAAAGATATTATTGTTTAAATTTGAAATAAAAATAAAAATACGTGGTTAGACATGTTTGCCTTGCCACGTATTTCTTTTTACCATTAACTTATCAATTTCATTTGTCACAATTGTTTTCTTGATTGTCCATTTTGGTTCTATTAAATCTTTCGCAATTCCATCACCTGTTAAACGTTCAATGATGACTTCTTGGGGTAATAACTCCAATTGATCGACTACAATATCGACATATTCTTCTAAAGTTAAAATATGAAATGGTTCTTTTTCATATTCTTTTGCCATTTGTGTGCCCTCTATTAAATGCAGCATATGAATCTTAATCGCATCGACAGGATGTTTGGCAATCTGTTTGACAGTTTCTAACATGTCTTGTTTGGCTTCACCAGGAAGTCCATTGATAATATGTACACATGTTTTAATATTTGTGTCCTTTAATTTGTCTAACCAATCAAACACGATTTGTGTTGAATGTTTTCGATTACAACGTTCCATGGTGCTTTCATGTACGCTTTGAAGACCTAACTCTAGCCAGACTTCCTTATCTTGTTGATTTAAGTAGTCTATAATTTCATCGTTTAAACAATCGGCACGAGTCGCAATCGCAACTCCAGGAATATTTGGATCTTTAAAGAAAGGGTCATATAATTTCTTCAAGATAGATAGTGGAGCATATGTATTGGAATAACTTTGAAAATACGCAAACCCAATACAATCGGGCCACTTGTTTTGCATGCGCTTTAAGCCTTCTTGATATTGTTTCTGTAAAGAATCATCAAAACATAAAATACTATCACCGGAGCCCATACTTGAACAGAAAGTGCATCCTCCTGTTCCTTTAAATCCATCACGGTTTGGACAGGTAAAGCCTGCATTTAATGGAATCTTCGCTACTTTTTGATGGTATTTATTGCGAAAATAATAATTAATGGTTTGATATCTTTTATTGTCATTTGAATAAGGATAAGGATTGTTCATTGTATCACCCAAAACATTCTAACATAAAAATTGGATAATAGAAATCAAGTAAAAATTAAAAAAATATCAATGATTTTTCATGGTTTTTATTACACGCTGAAAATCCCTGAAGAAAAAGCGCTTTTTTTCAGGGTGGTTTAGGCGTATAATCTTGTTGTTATTTGTTGTACTGGTATAACTCACCAGTTTTGCACATGCTATAAATTATTCGGACTAATTTACTGGCACATGCAGTCTTTGCAGCTTTCGAACACATCGGGTTTGATTGCTGCTTTTTCTTTATATAGAAATCTTTAATACTATTATCATCTCTTTTAAGCCTTATAGAACACGTTACAGCCAGATATAATAAACACCTTAATCGTTTATTGCCTTTTTTAGTAATGTGCATATGATCCCCATCATTTTGTCCACTTTCGCTAATTCTTGGATCCAGTCCGGCAAAAGCTACTAACTCATTCTTCTTTTTAAATCTTGTCATATCACCTAGTTCTGCAATAATGCGTGCAGCTAGGTTATCTCCAATACCTGGTATGGATTTGATTATATTAAAGTCAGGTAGTTCCTGTGCAAGCTTGATCATTTCACCAATTGTTCTTTCAGCCTCTGCCATATCTTCATTTAATTTCTTGATGAATCTCTGAAGGATTAATACTTCAATATCATCCTTATCACATCCTGAATAGATGGTTTTAGAGTACTCTATGGCCTTGTCAGCCATTGTATCACTCACTGCCTGACGATGACATGTTTTGTTTTGAATCACTTTAGATACTGTGTTAATCTTCTTTTTCTGAAGCATTTCTGGATGTGGATATTTTTCAATGATAGCTAAAGCGACAGGACCATACAGATCATCATACAGCGTATCATAGCCTGGAAATACGATATCCAGCTGTGCTCTGAATGCAACCTTATCTTTTCTTATATGAACTAATATATCCTCATAATAGCGTGATAATTCCCTTAGTTCGTGATATATCGTTTCTTGTTTATGGCTGTTATGAAGACTATGGCTATAATATGTTTTAGCGATTGATTTGGGATCAAGCTTATCTGTTTTTGGACTTCTTAGTGAATCATTCTTTCTTGTTTTAGCTGATAATAGTGGATTGATAATAAACTGCTTAATATTGTTGTCTTCAAGCACTTTCTTAAGGACACGATGGTAAACTCCTGTTGCCTCATAAACAACACATACTTCTGTTTCTAGCTTCTTTTCCATCTCCCTGACAAGGTTCACTATCTCATCAAATCCTTCTTTGTTGTGCTTTATTGAACGTGAACCTGTATACTTCACATTCAAATCCTTGAATGCCTGGTAATCTGATTTACCCTTAGAGACATCAATGGATACTATTGGACCTTTCATAGATCATACCTTCTTCCCTTGAATATTCGAAAGCATAACTTCCCGATTTATGACTATCTATTTTCGTCTTACATGCAGGCTCTATCAATAAATCAAAAGGCCTATTTGGATATAAACTGACTCATGTCATAAAAGGAAGCAGAGAACTTTTTTTGACGAAATCACAACAGTGTTTCCAAGAACCGCTCTCTCTGCTTTCTTAAGTCTATTATAGTGTATGCCTACAAAATAAAAGACTAGAAGTTAAATTTAAGTAACCTCTAGTCAGTATGTTTAATTAGTGAAGAGAAGAACGATACATTAATAGTCATAGCTATCAATCGTTGTTTACGAGCTTACCTTATGGATGTCTCAAGTTATAATGATTAACTTCTCTTCAGTGATATGATATCACTTCTAAATAAAATAAAAAACTAGAATTATTACTTGAATAACTTCTAGTTCTATAATACGAAAGAAACCGCATGTGCAGTTTCTTATAACTCTCTTCCAATAACTTTTGCGATAGCTTTTCCTTTTTCAACAAGTTCGGCATAACGTTTTGGCTTTAAGCTTTGAGCACCATCACTCCAAGCATTTTCTGGATCGTCATGCACTTCAATGATCAATCCATCAGCACCAGCTGCAATAGCGGCAAGGGATAGGGATTCAATTAATTTATAATCACCAGCAGCATGACTTGGATCAATGATGATAGGTAAGTGTGTTCTTTCTTTAATGATGGGTACAACACTTAAATCCAAAGTATTACGTGTATAGGTTTCAAATGTACGAATACCACGTTCACAGAAAATGACGTTTGGATTTCCTTCCGACATAATGTATTCAGCAGCCATGATCCATTCTTGAATCGTAGCACTCATACCGCGCTTTAATAAAATTGGTTTTTTCGTTTTTCCTACAGCTTTTAATAAATCAAAGTTTTGCATATTACGTGCACCAATCTGAATAATATCTACATTCTCTACGAATTCATCTAAATGTTCTGCACTCATTAGTTCAGATACAATAGGAAGTCCTGTTTCTTCTCTAGCTTTTACCATGGCCATGATTCCTGCAGTACCCATACCTTGGAATGCGTATGGACTTGTTCTAGGCTTATAAGCGCCACCTCTTAACATATCAGCACCGGCTGCTTTTACTTCTCTGGCAATACGACAGATTTGGTCTTCACCCTCAACAGAACATGGACCTGCAATCATCGCAATTTTTTTGCCACCGATTTGAATGCCATTCACATCTACAATGGTATCTTCTGGATGAAACATACGGTTGGTCAATTTATAAGGTTGGGCAACACGCTGAACATTATAGACGATAGGGTTAGCCATAACGCTTTTTTCATCGACAACACTTGTATCTCCAACCAATCCAAAGACGTTATAGTTATCGCCTTGAATCATTGTGACATGAAGATTCATGCCTTCAAATTTGTCAATCAATTTGTCGACATCGTGTTTGGGTGCATTTTTCTTTAAAGTAATAATCATAATAATATCCTTCTTTCCATTTGTGAGTAACAAAAAAGCATTAACAGTAAAATTGTTAATGCTTAAAAGCCCTAATTAAAATACCATTCAGTTTTGATTGGTTTAATTAGGGCTATCTAAAGTAAAAGTAAAAATATGTAGATTGAATGTTCATGTTAATCACCTGGCTATACTATAGCTCATGTAATGAAAATATGCAAGTCATTTTCTGAAAATTGTTACATTTTATCTTGTCAACCTCCTTGGCAAAACTGGTTATATTTTTGTCATTTCTTGTCGAAAAGTGTAAAACAAAATAAACGTGCTATAATCTAAGTAGCAATACAAATCATATAGGAGGTACATAATATGAAAGTCAATATTGTAGGAAAAAACATCACAGTAACTCAGGGAATCTCAGAAAAAATTAATAAGAAATTGGATGTTTTAACAAAGTACTTCATTATCGGAGAGGATGATGTAGCCAATGTCTTAGTTCGTACATATCCGACAAAACAAAAAATTGAAGTTACAATCCCAACACGTTATGCGATTCTACGTGCCGAGGTTGTAGATGACGATTTATATGCAGCTATTGATCGTGCTGTAGATAAATTGGAAGATCAAATTCGTAGAACAAAAACACGTTTAACACGTAAAAATAAAGAATCACTTGCCGAAGCTTTCTTGGATCATGAATTATTTAATGATGAAGATGTAGATGATGACGAAGTTGTTCGTACTAAATCTATCGTTCCAAAGGAAATGAGCTTAGATGAAGCTATCATGAAAATGGAATTATTAGGACACGATTTCTTCATTTATACAGATGATGAAACAAATAAGATTGCCGTTTGCTACAAGCGTCACGATGGTGGTTACGGCTTGATTGAAACAGAATAAACGCGTGAAAGACATGTCAAAATGGCATGTCTTTTGTTTGAAAAGAAAAAAAATAATATAAGTTTGAATAAGTTATTCTTTGTGCTATAATTATGTTCGTTAAGGAGGTTTTTCCCATGGGATTTATGGATAAAGTAAAAGACTTCGTTGCTCCAATCGAAGAAGATGATGATTATCAAGAAGCACCACAAGCTGAAAAGGTAGAAGAAGTAGAACCTCAAAGTCGTTATGAGAGACCAAAAACTCGTACGAACGCAACTTCTTTGAATTCAAATACAAAAATGGTATTGTTTGAACCAAGAAGCTTTGGAGAAGCTGAAGAAGTAGGACAACGCTTAAAAGAAGGTCGTGCTGTAGTAGTTAACTTACACAAGCTAGATCGTGATTATGCACAACGTACAATTGATTTCTTAACAGGTGTTGTTTATGCGCTTGATGGAAAGATTCAGAAAATCGGTCAGAACGTAATTTTATGTTCTCCAGCTGAAATTGGTGTACAAGGAACTATTTCATTAGGAAGTCCAGACGACTTCGAAGATGAAGACTAATAATTACTTTTAATGAGCTCATTTATGGTAGGTCATGAGGTGTTTATTTCGCAGATGAAAGATCAAATTCGTATCTTTCAAAAACAAAATAGGCCGATCATGACCTATTTTTTATCGATTTCTGAACAGAGCATTCTTCAAAGCATGGTGCCCAAAAATATATGTCTTGTTTTTGATGGTGGTTATGATCAAGCACAGCGAAAGATTGCTTGCTTTATACCTGAAGGGTATGAGGGCTTTAGTGATTGCGTTTGTCTTCATGCCACATACAATTCAAAATTTAAAACATTAACCCACTCCGATCTTTTAGGTTGTTTAATGCACTCTGGCATTGAAAGAAGTGTCATTGGGGATTTGATTGTACAAAAAGAGGATCTATATATCTTTTGTAAAGAAAAAATTTCAAAATACATCATTGACAATTGTAAGCAGATTGGTAAGTGTACAGTGCATTTTGAAGAGTGTTTAGACTATATCATTACGGAAAATAACAAAAAAGAAATACATATTATGTGCAGCAGTTTACGTTTAGATAGTGTAGTTGCGCAATTGTCACATTGTTCTAGAAGTGAAGCGTTAAAAAAGATTCATGCAGGATTTGTGAAAGTTAATGATGTGGTACTTGAACAAAATTTACAATTGTGCAATAATGATTTCGTGTCAATCAGAAAGACAGGTCGATTCCAGTTTAAAGAAGTGGTTTCTACCACAAAAAAGGGAAGACTTGTTTTGAACTTTGATCAATATATTTAGCTAAGATAAAGACACGCCTTTATTCGTTAGGATTTAAGAGAGCAATGAGCTTTGGTGAAACATTGTATGAATAAGAATTAAGGTATCCCTTTTGAGCTGATCTTACGAAATGATAGTAGTTTGATCCGGTTGAGCCGTTATCTCATGAAAGTGCATAGTGAAAACTATGAATTAAGGTGGTACCGCGTGTTTATTACGTCCTTTTATTAGGACGTTTTTTTATTTGGAAAAGGAGATAAAGTATGGACTACAAAGAAACTCTTCATATGCCTAAAACGGCATTTGAAATGCGTGGAAATTTGACTAAAAAAGAGCCTGGTTTCCAGAAGCGCTGGCAAGACGAAAAATTGTATGAAAAGATGTTAGAAAGAAGAAAAGGAGCTGAATCATTTGTATTACATGATGGTCCTCCTTACGCAAATGGTGACATCCACTTAGGACATGCCTTAAATAAGGTATTAAAAGATGTCATTGTAAAATCTCACTTTATGGAAGGATACAACACACCATATATTCCAGGATGGGATACACATGGTTTACCAATTGAAACAGCTGTGACTAAATTGGGGTATGACCGTAAGAAAATGGGAATTGCTGAATTTAGAAAAATCTGTTACGACTATGCTTTAAAACAAGTAGCCAATCAAAAAGCTGGCTTCTTAAGCTTAGGATCGATTGGAGATTATGATCATCCATATATCACACTTCAAAAGGGTTTTGAAAAACACCAGATCGAAATCTTTGGAAAGATGGCTATGAAAGGCTTGATCTACAAAGGATTAAAACCAGTATATTGGTCACCAAGTAGCGAGTCTGCATTGGCGGAAGCTGAAGTTGAATATAAAGATGTAAAGAGTCCAACTATTTATGTTAAATTTGCCGTTAAAGACGGAAAAGGTGTATTGGATACAGACTGCAACTTTGTGATTTGGACAACAACACCTTGGACAATTCCTGCAAACTTAGGAATTAGTGTAAACCCTGATTTTGACTATTCATTAGTGGATACAGAAAAGGGAAAATTGATTATGCTATCAAGCATGGTTGAAGAATTATGTGATAAGTTTGAAGTTGAAAAACGTGATGTTTTAAAGACTTTCAAAGGTAAAGAATTCGAATATATTACATGTACACACCCATTGTATCCAGAAAGAGAAAGTTTATTGATGTGTGGAGATCACGTAACAGCCGATGCTGGTACTGGATGTGTTCATACAGCACCTGGATTTGGTGTGGATGACTTTAACATTGGTATGAAATATGGTTTACCAGTATATTGTAACGTTGATGCACAAGGATGTATGATGGATGATGTTGGTGAATGGCTTGCCGGCCAATATGTGGAAGATGCCAATAAGACAGTCACTCAAAAATTAGATGAATTGGGTGTATTATTAAAACTTCAATTTATTACCCACTCTTATCCACATGACTGGCGTACTAAAAAACCTATTATTTTCCGTGCTACAACACAATGGTTTGCGTCAATTGATCAAATTCGTGATGAACTGTTAGAACAAATTCACTCTGTATCTTGGGTACCTGCTTGGGGTGAACAACGTATGCACAATATGATCGCCGATCGTAATGACTGGTGTATTTCTCGTCAACGTGCTTGGGGTGTTCCAATTCCTATTATTTATGGAGAAGACGATACTCCAATTATGGATCAAGCTATTTTTGATCATGTAGCCAAATTAGTTGGTGAATATGGATCAAACGTTTGGTTTGAAAGAGATGTTAAAGATTTATTACCAGAAGGATATACAAATGAACATTCACCAAATGGTATCTTCCGTAAAGAAACAGATACTATGGATGTTTGGTTTGACTCAGGATCAAGTCATACAGGCGCTATGATGGATCGTGGCTTAGGTTATCCTGCTGACTTATATTTTGAAGGTAGTGACCAATATCGTGGATGGTTCAACTCTAGTTTGATTGTTGGTACTGCTGTTCATGGTAAAGCTCCATACAAACAAGTTTTATCACATGGTTTCGTTATGGACGAAAAGGGCGTTAAGATGTCTAAATCACAATGGAATGCCGTAGCTCCTAGTGAAATCACAAAGAAATATGGTGCCGATATCTTACGTTTATGGGCATGTAGTGTAGACTATCAAGCGGATGTTTCAATGGGTCAAAAGATCTTGAAACAAGTCAGTGAAAACTATCGTAAAGTACGTAATACATTGCGTTTCTTAATGGCAAACTTAGATGATCAAAAATTTACGGCAAAAGATTGTGTAAACTTCAATGAATTAAGTGAATTGGATCAATATATTTTAACTGAATTAAAAGATGCCGTAGATTTCTGTAGAAAAGCTTATAATGAATATCGTTTCTCCGATGTTGTTACATATTTGACAAACTTAATGACGAATGAATTATCCGCTTACTACTTAGATTACACAAAGGACATTCTTTATATTGAAAAAGAAGATGCACCAGTTCGTCGTCAAGTTCAAACTGTACTTTATAATGCCGTTGAAGTGATGACTAAATTGTGGGCTCCAATCTTGGCTCATACTTGTGAAGAAGTCAATGACTACATGCACTTTGATGCAGAAAGTATCCACTTAACGACATTCAAAGATCTGGAATTGGATTTTGATGTTGAAAAAATCAAAACGGATATGGAAGAATTATTCAAAGTTCGTAAGGATGTCTTCAAAGCACTTGAAAATGCTCGTGCTCAAGGTTTAATTGGTAAATCATTAGAAGCGCATGTCGTATTACATGTAAGTGATGCACAAAAAGAAATTATGGATCGTGTATTAAGTAATGCTGCACAATGGTTTATTGTATCTAAAGTTACATTCACAACGGATGAATTAGAACAATTTGAAGTTTGTCAGGTACAAGTAGAGAAGGCTACAGGTCATGTATGTCCTCGTTGCTGGAACTATACTGAATCTGATAATGAAGATGGATTGTGTGATCGTTGTAACCACGTATTACATGACTAATATGTAAATGAAAAGAGTAACTCTAATCGACAAGAGTTACTCTGTTTTTTATTTTATCAGTTGTGATGATTTTATAATCTTTTGTTTCTAAATCCGATGAAACATCACTATCTTTATCTACGATCCATATGGCTTGTACATCATAATCCAGTGTGGATAAATATTTCTTTCCATCTTCTACACTCATACAGAACAACGTTGTACTTAAGGCGTCGGCCTTGCCTGAATCTTTTGTGATGACGGTTACACTTCGAACATAGTTTGCAGGATAACCGGTTTTAGGATCAATGATATGGGAATATTTTTTATTCTTATATGTAAAATATCTTTGGTAATCTCCACTTGTAACTAAACAAGTGGCTTTTTTTGTTGAATATTGAACTAGGGCATCACTTGCATCTGGACTTTGAATACCAATCTTCCAATTTGTGCCATCTTCTTTTTCGCCAAGTAAGACAACATTACCTCCCGCATTGATATATCCATTGGATAGGCCAGCTTTATTTAATGCTTCTTTGGCAAGTTGAGCGGTATATCCTTTGGCAATGGCACCAAGATCGATGGATAGTTCTGGATCTAAGTAAGATACTTCATGACCAGATATTTGAATTTTATCTAAGTCAATATGATTTAAAGCTTCTTGAATCTTGTCATCACTTGGAGGGATTTGTGTGTTTTCTCTAGCCTCATGCCATAGATTTAAAAGTGCGCCTTGGCTGATATCAAATTGTGAGTTTTCAGACTGCATCTGCATGGCTAGTTTTAAACAATCTATAAAGGTTTCATCCATTTGAATCGGATGATTATAAGCTTCATGATTCAATGTATATAGGTTATTCATATTTTTATAGGCGTGGTACTGGTCAAAGCGTTTATTGTTTTCTTTAAATGTCTTTCTTACAATCTTTGTATACTTGGCAAAATCGGCTTGTGAACACGAGCAATTGAGTGTAATGGGCGTGTCAAAGCCAACATCTGTTAATGTAACATTTAGGTTTTCTGTTGTTTCATTACCTTTATTTTGAACAAAGAATATAACCGAACTAATAAAGATGAGAAAGCATACGGATATTACCAGCCAGGATAGAATGGATTTATTTTTTTGCATAAAAGTATTATAAGATGTTTTTCGTTTAATGTAAATGTAAGTACTTACCTGAATTATGGGAAATTGTCAAAAAAATCTTGAACTTGTGAAAAAAAAGGCCTATGATTAAAAAGTGTAAATGGGAGGTAGGATTTATATGTCACTATTTTTAGGACCAATGAGACAGCATATCCCTGGTAAAAAAGAATTGACAGAAAAGTCTGAATTATTACATCTTATGCCTAAAAAGGAAGTCTATATTCCTTTGGTTGCAGGCCGTACTTTAGACTTTGATATTCTTGTTGAAGAGGGAGATACTGTATCCGTTGGAACAAAACTGGCTGAAACAAAGTCAGGTTTTTATGTGCCAATTTATTCAAGTGTTTCTGGAACTTACAAAGGAATTGCTAAGCGTATGCACAATTCTTTGCGTCCACAAAATCACATGGTGATTGAATGCGATTTTAAACAAACGAAAGTTCAATCTTTTGCGCCATTAGACTGGCAAAGTGCTACTCGTGAAGCGTGTGTTGATTTTGTAAAGAATGCAGGTATTGTTGGTTTAGGTGGAGCTGGTTTCCCAACCTATGTAAAATATATGAAACCAGATGGAGTTGATTATGTATTGATCAATGCCGTAGAATGTGAACCATATATCACAGCTGATTACCGATCTGTCATGGATGATGCCAAAGATTTAGTTACAGGTGCAAAAATCATGAAGAAAATGGCTGAAGCTAAAACGGTTTACATTTGTATTAAAGAGTCTCACCCGGATTTAATTGAAAAAGTGAAATCTGTATTGACAGATGCGGCTGGTGTTGAGGTTCGTCCAGTCCCTGATGTGTATCCAATGGGTTGGGAACGTGTTTTAGTGCGTGAAGTATTACATAAAGAATATGGTGGATTACCTGCTGAAGCGGGTGCTATCATTGGAAATGCTTCAAGTGCCATCGCGATTGCGAAAGCCTTTGAAAAAGGAGAAGCCATCACACAAAAGAATCTAACAGTTAGTGGGGAATGTGTAAAAGATCCTCACAATGTATGTGTACCTGTTGGTATGCCTGTTAGTGAAATCATCGAAGCTTGTGGTGGATATACACAAGATACAGTACGCTTGATTTCAGGTGGACCTATGATGGGTAAAACCATTGTCAATGATATGTTTGTCGTTGATCGTGCTATGAATGCATTAACTGTACTTCCAGCTGCAAATGATGATGCGATCGCATGTTTACGTTGTGGTAAATGTAGTGATCATTGTCCAAGTGGTTTACAGCCAGTAAGAATTACAGCTGCATTGAAAGCCAATGACGTTGACGAAATATCAAAACGTGGCGTTATGAGTTGTATCGAATGTGGAATGTGTACTTATATTTGTCCATCTCATATCGATGTAACTGAAAATGTTCGTAAGGCAAAACGTATTGTTATGCTTAAGAAAAAGTAGGGAGGATTCAAATGAAATTTACTTTTCATGTAAGTCCAAGCATTAAGAATAACTTGTCAACACAACGTATCATGAAAGAATTATCTTTAAGTTTACTTGTTGTGTTTGTAGCAGCCCTTATTTACTATGCCTCTGCATGGGGAGCTAGTGCTGCTTTACATTGTATTCTTTTATTAGCTTGTTCTTTAATTACTACATTCGTTTGCGAATCCATTTTCGCAAAGATTATGAAGAAAGATGTTAAAACTTTCTTAAAGAGCTCATTTGGATGGGTAACAGCTATCATTTTAACTTTAATGGTACCTGTGAATATGTCTTGTTATGCAGTTATTATTGCGACAGTATTCGCAATTGTACTTGCGAAATTATTATTTGGTGGTTTTGGACAAAACATCTTTAACCCTGCAGCTGTAGGACGTGCTGTGATTCTACAAGCTTTTACAGGTGTGAGTGTAGGTCTAATTTCACAAGCAACACCAACAACAGTGATTGCGAGCACTTATCATTGGTTACCAAGCAATGCAACTGTATTGGATTCATTCTTGTCTCAATATGGAGGCTTTGCAGGTCTAGCTTTAGGAACGTATCCTGGATCTATTGGTGAAACATTCTCAATCTTGATTTTGATTATTGGTGTAGTACTTGCCCTTCGTCAAATTATTGATTGGAGAGTTCCCGTTGTTTATTTAGGAACAATCTTTGTATTAACAGCTGTTGTAGCGGCTATTACAGGCATTGATTCATACCATGGAATTCCAGCTGTTATTTGGTATCCATTATTACACTTATTAACAGGTGGTGTTATTTTTGGTGCTGTATTTATGTTGACAGATCCAGTCACAAGTCCAACAAGTGCAAGTGGACGTGTTGTATTTGCGATGGGTGCAGCAATTTTAACAACTTTAGTTCGTTTAAAAGCAAATCTTCCAGAAGGATGTTTATATTCGATCTTATTGATGAATATGTTTACGCCTTGGATCGAATCTTGCTTCGATGGAAAACAATTGGATTTGGTAAAAAAATCAAGAATTGTTTGTGCATGTCTAGCTTTGATTGGTTTAGCTATAAGCTTCTATGCAGCAAGCTCTATTCAAAAGGTAGATACGGTTCCTGAAATTGCAGCTGTTGTTGAAACAGTGGAGGTAACACTATGAACAAGATCGTACATTTAGGTTTATTCTTGGCGATTGTTTCAGCCGTTGCCGGTGGTGCCTTGGCATTTGCGAATCAAATGACTGCCCCTGTTATTGCTGCAAATAACGAAAAACAAGAAAAAGAATCATTATTAGCTATGTATCCAGATGCGAACGCCAATGATTTTAAATTGGTCGATGCAACATTGGATTCTAAAACGGTTCAAAAGGTTTATGAATATAAAAACGTTTATATCTTCAACATGAGTGTTAGTGGATATAAAGAAGGAACTGTATTCTTAGTTTCTATTGATAAAGATAGTAAGAAAATCGACAAATACAATGCCATCAGCAATGGCGATACAAAAGGTTTAGGATCACAAGTAACAGAAGCTCCATTTAGAAAATCTCTAGAAGGAAAAGATGCGACTGGTGAATTGGATACAATTTCTGGTGCGACTGTTTCTTCTGGGCCTGTTGTGAGTGGTATTCATGAAGCGGCAAAACTTGTCGATACATTAAAGTAAGGAGGTTATCTAGATGAATCGTTTTGAAAACTTTAAAGCGGGTTTAATTAAAGATAACCCAGTATTCTCGTTATTCTTAGGAATTTGTTCAACACTAGCCATCACTACAACTGTAAACAATGCGATTGGTATGGGTGTTAGTGTTATTATCGTATTAATCATGTCCAACGTGATTATTTCATGTGTTCGTAAAATTACGCCAGATGAAATTCGTATTCCCGTTTATATTGTCATCATCGCCACATTGGTAAAAATCATTCAAATGTTGATTCAAGCCTATGCGCCAAGTTTAAATACAAGCTTAGGTGTATTCATTCCGTTGATTGTAGTTAACTGTATCATCTTGGGTCGTGCAGAAGCTTTCGCAAGTAAAAACGGCGTTTTAGATTCAGCTTTAGATGGTTTAGGAATGGGTTTAGGATATACTCTAGCAGTACTAGCGATGTCATTTATTCGTGAATTGATTTCAACAGGTGGAATTAAAGTGGTAAACCCATTTAACGAAGCGCAAGTTTGGTTAAACTTACACATTATTCCCGAAGACTTCACAGTAAGCATCTTTGGATCTAGTGTTGGAGCCTTCATTACATTTGCGGTTTTAGCCGCTGCTGTTGGTGCTTATAAACAACATGTAACAGCAAAAGAAGAAGCTGCAGCGAAGGAGGAAAAGTAAGATGGGTGAATTAATGGCACTTTTAGTAACGAGTGTTTTAGTTAACAACGTTATCTTAACTCAATTCTTAGGTATGTGCCCATTCATGGGTGTTTCTAAAAAGAAAAGCTCAGCAATTGGTATGGGTGTTGCCGTTGTCTTCGTTATCGTTGTTGCAGCACTTGTTACATATGCACTTTATTATTTAGTACTTGTACCTTTACAACTTGAATTTATGGATTTGATTACATTTATCTTGGTCATCGCTTCTTTAGTTCAATTAACAGAAATGTTCATTAAAAAGACAAGTCCTGCACTTTATAAATCATTAGGTGTTTACTTACCATTGATCACGACAAACTGTGTTGTTTTGAATGTATGTTTAGTAAATATTTCTAATAGTTATAACTTTGCACAAATGTTAGTATACTCAATCGGTACTCCATTAGGATTTGCCCTTGTATTATTCATTTTCTCTACAATTCGTGAAAGACTAGAACAAAGTGAAGTTCCAAATGCCTTCGTTGGTAATCCAATCGCCTTGATTGTGGCTGCCATCATGGCTATGGCATTCTCTTGCTTTACAGGAATTGTATAATGAAATATTTATTGGCAATATTGTTCTTTGGCGCATTAGTCGCTATCTATATTGTTTTGTATTTAATGAATAAAAAAACACCCAAACCAGAAGGGTGTGAAGATTTAAAAGCGGATTGTGATGGATGTAAGGATTATGCCTGTACAAACAATCCAGCTCATAATCAAGTGAAGGGAGAATAAATATGGTAATCGTAGCCGTAATTATGATGCTTGTACTTGGTGCAGTACTTGGCTTAGGTCTAGGTGTTGCCGACAAATATTTAAAAGTAGAAGCAGATGTACGTGTAGAAAAAGTAACATCATTACTACCTGGATATAACTGTGGTGGTTGTGGATTCCCTGGATGTAGTGGTATGGCTGAAGCCTTGGTATCAGGTGATATGGATCATATCGCATGTAAACCTTGTAAAGCAGAAAAGCGTCAAGAAATCGTTGATTACTTGAAAAACACACCAGGTCCTGATGGTTCTACAGTCGAAGTAAAAGGATAAAAGAAAGAGGCTGTAACGAATAAGTAAATTTTATTACTTATGGAGTTCAGCTCCTCTCTTTTTG
>ENA-OURS01000211-OURS01000211.1-human-gut-metagenome-genome-assembly--contig:-NODE-211-length-74563-cov-9.435765_pt1 | contig 74563 bp, 53 predicted proteins | sample MGYA00242109_ERZ509010 | MGnify/ENA primary metagenome ERZ509010 (study PRJEB26280, sample SAMEA2338774) | human gut metagenome | biome: human gut; feature: human-associated habitat; material: faeces... | reverse complement strand
CCCGGGCGAGTGCGCGTGGTCGAGCTGTGGCGGCGCGAGAGCCGGGAGGGCTACGACTGCCACAACCGGCGCACCGGCGAATGGTTTTTCCAGCCCGGCACACCAGAAGAGCCTGTCCACGACCCCGACATCGACCGCCGCTGGGAGCTGCGCCACGTTTGGCGATGCTATTGGCTCAGCCCCGACGGCACCGTCCTCAGCCAGTACGACAGCCCCTACGGCCACGGCAGCCACCCCTTCGCGTTGAAGCTCTATCCGCTTACCGACGGCGAGGTGCATTCGATGGTTGAGGACGTAATCGACCAGCAGAAATATGTCAACCGCCTCGTCACCCTTGTAGACCACGTGATGGGCGCCAGCGCGAAAGGCGTGCTCCTCTATCCCGACAATATCCTTCCCGAAGGCTTCACATGGAACGACCTCCGCTATGCTTGGTCGAAGCCCAACGGCATAGTCCCCTACCATCCCCGCGGCGGCAACGACCGTCCGGAGCAAGTGAGCGGCAACGCCACCAACATAGGCGCCTACGAGATGGTCAATCTTCAGATGCGCTTGTTTGAGCAGATAAGCGGTGTCAGCGGCGCCCTTCAAGGACAGGCATCCGCCGGCACCACCGGCGCCCAGCTCTACGAAAGTCAGGTCAGCAACTCCACCATCGCCCTCGGCGACATCTTTGAAACCTTCGACAGTTTCCGCCGCGAGCGCGACCGCAAAGCGGCAAAAGTGAGATGCGTAAAAAAATTATAGAATAATTTCCATATTCGGTTAATAAAAGGTAACTTTGCACGGGGAACTATGCCCCGTGCATTTTGGATTAAAACTATAAACTTAATTAATAACTAAATTTTCAGAACTACTATGTGGTTAACAAATTCATCCTTAGGAAGAAAAGTGGTTATGTCGGTAACCGGTCTTTTCCTGCTCCTATTTGTAACCTTTCACGTATTAATGAACACAGTAGCCCTGATATCTCCGGACGCATACAACATGGTCTGCGAGTTCTTGGGTGCTAATTGGTACGCATTGGTCGCTACAGCGATTCTTGCCGCCGGCTTCATTGTACACATTATTTATGCATTCTGGCTTACGATGCAGAACCGCAAGGCGCGCGGCAACGACCGCTACGCAGTGACCACGAAGCCGGCAAGCGTAGAGTGGGCATCGCAGAACATGCTCGTGCTCGGTATCGTAATCGTAGCCTTTATGATTGTGCACTTCGCTCAATTCTGGGCAAAGATGCAGTTTGTAGAGGTATGCCATCAGTTGGGCGCAAGCTGTGGTGACGGCAGCGCAGTCCTTTTGGCAGCCGACGGAATGCACCACATCAAGAACGCCTTCGGCCAGATGTGGACATTGCCAGTTTACGTCATCGGACTTGTGGCACTTTGGTTCCACATGACTCACGGCTTCTGGAGCGCGTTCCAGTCGCTCGGCACAACCAACAACGTTTGGATTCCACGTTTCAAAACACTTGGCAACTGGTGGGCAACAATCGTAATCGGATTGTTCTTGATTCAAGCCGTAGTATTCACAGTTCAGTTTGCTCTTTAATTCACTTCAAACTAATTGAGACATGTCAGAAAAAATTATTGATAGCACAAGCATAATGAGCCAATACGCCGTTTATTCGGACGAGAAAGTTGACTCTAAAATTCCTGAAGGACCAGTTGCTGAGAAGTGGACAAACTTCAAGGCACATCAGAAACTCGTGAACCCAGCCAACAAGCGTCACCTCGACATCATCGTTGTAGGAACAGGCCTTGCAGGAGCGTCGGCAGCGTCGACACTCGGCGAAATGGGCTTCAACGTGTTGAACTTCTGTATCCAGGACTCTCCACGCCGCGCGCACTCAATCGCCGCGCAGGGTGGTATCAACGCAGCGAAAAACTATCAGAACGACGGTGACTCCGTTTACCGTTTGTTCTACGACACAGTCAAGGGTGGAGACTTCCGCTCGCGCGAAGCCAACGTATACCGCTTGGCAGAAGTGTCAAACAACATCATCGACCAGTGCGTTGCACAGGGCGTGCCATTCGCACGTGAATACGGAGGCTTGCTCGCCAACCGTTCTTTCGGTGGCGCCCAGGTGTCACGTACGTTCTACGCTAAAGGTCAGACAGGCCAGCAGCTCCTTCTCGGCGCATATTCTTCATTGAACCGTCAGATCAACAAGGGCACAGTGAAGAGCTACGTACGCCGCGAGATGCTCGACTTGGTAGTTGTAGACGGCCGCGCACGCGGTATCATCGTGCGCAACCTTATCACCGGAGAGATTGAGCGCTACGCCGCACACGCAGTTGTTGTTGCAACAGGCGGTTACGGCCGCGTGTTCTTCCTGTCGACCAACGCTATGGGTTGCAACGGCTCTGTTGCAGTGCAGTGCTACAAGCACGGTGCATACCTGTCAAACCTCTGCTTCACGCAGATTCACCCGACATGTATTCCAAAGCATGGCGAGAACCAGTCGAAACTTACCCTTATGTCAGAGTCGTTGCGTAACGACGGCCGCATCTGGGTTCCGAAGAAGAAAGAAGATGCCGAGGCAATCCGCGCCGGCAAGCTCAAACCGACAGAAATCAAGGAAGAAGACCGCGACTACTACTTGGAGCGCCGCTATCCGGCATTCGGTAACCTTTGTCCTCGCGACATCGCCAGCCGTGCAGCCAAAGAGCGTTGCGACGCAGGCTACGGCGTAGGAACAGGCAATGCCGTTTACTTGGACTTCTCCGACGCAATCAACCGTTTGGGCGAGGATGTCATCGCAGCTCGCTATGGCAACTTGTTCCAGATGTATGAGATGATTACCGACGACAACCCATACAAGACACCGATGATGATCTTCCCGGCATCGCACTACACAATGGGCGGTATCTGGGTAGACTACGAGCTCCAGACATCAGTCAAGGGCTTGTTTGCAATCGGTGAGGCAAACTTCTCCGACCACGGCGGTAACCGCCTCGGAGCTTCTGCGTTGATGCAGGGCTTGGCCGACGGTTATTTCGTATTGCCTTACACAATGCAGAACTATCTCTCTGACCAGATTAAGGTTAAACACCCGGGAGCCGACGCCCCTGAGTTTGTTGAGGCAGAGAAAAAGGTTCGCGCACGCATCGAGCGATTGATGAACATCAAGGGCAAACGTTCAGCCGACTCAATCCACAAGGAACTCGGCTTGATTATGTGGAACCTTGTAGGTATGGGACGTACGGCAGAAGGCTTGATCAAGGCAATCGAGCAAATCGACAACTTGAAGAAAGAATTCGACACCAACTTGTTTGTACCAGGCGAGGCAGACACTCTCAACGTAGAGCTTGAGAAGGCACTCCGTCTTGAGGACTTCTTCACTATCGGCCGCCTTATGGCTATCGACGCGCTCCACCGCAACGAGTCGTGCGGCGCACACTTCCGCGAGGAGTATCAGACAGAGGATGGCGAGGCACAGCGCCGCGACGACCAGTACATGTATGTAAGCTGCTGGAAGTATGCCGGAGAGGGCGAAAAGCCAATCTTGCTGAAAGAACCGCTCAACTACGAGGCAATCAAGGTTCAAACACGTAACTATAAGTCATAACAACCCGCCTTTAGGCATTAATATTTTAGCTAATTATGGAACAGACAATCAACATAAAGTTAAAAATCTGGCGTCAACGCGGTCCTAAAGAGCCGGGTCAATTCGTCGATTATTCACTTGACAATGTGCCGACCAACATCAGCTTCCTTGAGATGCTCGACATGCTCAACGAGCAGCTCGTGGAGAAGGGCGAGGAGCCAGTAGTGTTCGACAACGACTGCCGCGAGGGAATCTGCGGTATGTGCTCACTCTACATCAACGGTAATCCTCACGGACCTGTTGGCAGCATCACTACTTGCCAGTTGCACATGCGTAAGTTCAACGACGGCGACACTATCACTATCGAGCCATGGCGCTCGCACGCATTCCCCGTAATCCGTGACTTGATGGTAGACCGCTCGGCTTACGACAAAATCCAGCAGGCTGGTGGCTACGTATCGTTCAACACAGGCGGTGCCGGCGATGCCAACGCAATTCCTATCTCCAAAGAGGCAGCCGACGAGGCAATGGACTCTGCTACCTGCATCGGTTGCGGTGCCTGCGTGGCAGCTTGCAAGAACGGTTCGGCTATGCTGTTTGTTTCAGCGAAGGTCAGCCAGTTCGCACTTCTCCCACAAGGCAAGGTCGAGGCAGCACGCCGCGTCCGCGCTATGGTGAGCAAGATGGACGAGCTCGGTTTCGGTAACTGTACCAATACAGGCGCTTGCGCCGCTCAGTGTCCGAAAAACATTTCGCTGAGCAACATTGCACGTATGAACCGTGAATATCTGAAGATGAAGTTAAAAGACTAATCTACCAGAATAATTTATTGTTAGAGAAGGGATGCCTCGCCTTGCGGCGGAGCATCCTTTCTTTTTATGCGATGCTTCTTTCAGCGGCGGCGCTCCGCGGCGCATGTGCGTCGGTGCGTGTACCCCCGACGCTGTCGGGGGTTAACTGAAGACGTGACCGCTCGCGCGGTCGGCTGCTCGGGTTGTGGCTTCGGTTGGCGGTGGAGAGGTTCTTAGAGCGTTGATGATGTGACCGCTCGCGCGGTCGACTGCTCGGGCTGTGGCTTCGGTTGGCGGTGGAGGCGGTTCTTAGAGCGTTGATGATGTTAGAATTGTAATTATGTCCAAAATATGTTGAAGAACATATCTTTTTGTTGACCACTTTGTGAAAATAAGGTGTATCTTTGCAGCGTTAATGATTCACTAATTAAAATTTAGAACCTATGAATAAAAAATTTACTCTTTTTTTGATGTGCGCACTCTGCGCATTGGTTGGTAACGCAGCAGGATCAGGAATCTTCGTACGCGGTGGTTTGAACAACTGGGGCGCTGATCCAGCATGGGAATTCCAGACAACAGAAAAGGACGGCGTTTATACGCTTGCTGATAAAGAACTTTTCGGACAGTTCAAGGTGGCAGATGCTAATTGGAGCGATGCCTGCAACTATGGCGGTATCTCGGGTGCAGTGCCACAACTCGGCATGTCTTACTCTCTCGTTCCGGGTGGGGCAAGTGCAAACATCGACCTTGGCGACGCAACTTACACTTGCAAAACAATCACTCTTACTATCGACGGTGAAGGCAACGCATCTCTCCTTCTTGAAGGCACAGAGGGCGAAGCAGGCGAAGTGACTGAGGTTTACGTTATGGGCAACAACAACGGTTGGGACTTCACCGACCCGAGCGGCAAGCTCTCTGCAACAGAGACAGCCGGCGAGTTCAGCGGAGTGATAACTTTCCCTGCAGCCGAAGAGAGCGAGTTGAGTTACTGGCGAATCTTTGAAGGTCTCGGAGGCAAAGGCACTTGGGGCTTTGCTGAAGAAACAACTGTCAGCACTCTTGAAGGCACATTCACAAAGGGCTTGGATAAATGCTGCACAACAGCTCCCGGCACTTACAAGGTGACATTCAACATCAACACAGGCGCGTTTAAGCTCGTTGCAACAGAAGGCAGCGTTGCAGGTGTTGACGCAGCAGGCGTGGCTGTCAACGCAGCAAACGGCGAAATCGTTGTTGATGGCGCACAGAGTGTAGCAGTCTACACAGCAGCCGGCGCATTGGTAAGCACTGACGCCCGCACCCGCGTGGCAGCAGGTCTCTACATTGTGCGTGCCGACAATGTTGTTAAGAAAGTTATCGTGAAATAACAGAAGATAAATTTACAAAAATACTATGGTGCGTGTGGGAAATGCGCACCATTGTTTTCAGCAATATACAAATCGAAAAAATTAAAATTTAACTATTATGAAAAAACTTACTTTTACGTTGTTGTTTGCCTTGATGGCAATCGTTTCTGCGCAAGCAGCAAAGGTGTATTTGAAAATTGGAGAAGGCCAAGTGACTGCAGAAAGCAATCTTGGTGTTTGGGTATGGAATGATGGAGGTACTTTATGCGCAAATAAAGATTGGCCTGGCGATAAGTTGACAGAAAAAGAAACAATCGGAACCACAGATTATTTTGTATATACCGTCAATACAGAAGGCTCGTATAATCTGATTTTTAACAATAACGAAAAAGATAATACTGCTAAAACTGATAATATTCTAGGCTTGACAGGCGACTATACTTTCGTTCTGAATAACGATTGGAATTATACGAAGACAGAAGGTGCGCCAAGCGCAGAAACTCCGGTAGAAACTTATACTGTTAAGTTGGGAGGTAATGCTTATGGCACAGGTTGGGATGCCCCAGTTACTTTTGCCTATAATGCAGAAACAAAAGAATATGTCTATGAGGAGACAGTGCCAGCGAAATTGGCAGACGAGTTTAAAATAAACATAGTAGAAACAAACGCTTGGCTCAGCAATGATAAATTCAGTGCCGCGCTTAACAACGACTTGGGTTACCAAGACTTGTATGATGGCAGCAATATGAAGATTGTCGACGCTGCCGACTATGCAAAAATCACTCTTACTGTCAAGAAAGAAGGCGAAACTTGGAAGATGAAGATTGTTGGCGAGAAGAAAGAAACTCCAGTAGAAACTTATACTGTTAAGTTGGGTGGTAATGCTTATGGCACAGGTTGGGATGCCCCAGTTACTTTTGCCTATAATGCAGAAACAAAAGAATATGTCTATGAGGAGACAGTGCCAGCGAAATTGGCAGACGAGTTTAAAATAAACATAGTAGAAACAAACGCCTGGCTCAGCAATGATAAATTCAGTGCCGCACTTAACAACGACTTGGGTTACCAAGACTTGTATGATGGCAGCAATATGAAGATTACCGACGCAGCCGACTATGACAAAATCACTCTTACTGTCAAGAATGACAATGGCACTTGGAAACTGAAAGTTGTTGGCGTGAAAACAGACAAGGTTCAGATTAAAGGTAAGTTTAATAGTTGGAAGGTAGTCGATATGGTAAGCAATCCAAACGGCACTTATACATATGAGGTAGAAGAAAATATGGCTGAGTTGTCAAAAGGATTTGGCTTTGTGATCAATGGAGCCTACTATGCTGGTGACATTGTTTTGGATTTGGATGGTGATGCTGTACTCTTGAATGGTGATCCACAAGGCAAAAACTTGACTCTCATCGCTGAAGGCGACGTAGCGTCAGTAATCCTCACAGTTGCTAAAGACGGCGACAACTGGACTGTTAAGGCAGCAACAGGAAAGACATCAAGCGTTGCAGGTGTTGACGCAGCAGGCGTGGTTATCGCAGCTGCAAATGGCGAGATCGTTGTTGACGGCGCACAAAGCGTGGCAGTCTACACAACATCAGGCGCATTGGTAAGCACCGACGTCCGCACCCGCGTGGCAGCAGGTCTCTACATCGTGCGTGCAGACAATGTTGTTAAGAAAGTTATCGTGAAATAATCATTTTTGGAGAATGAACAGGCGGGCGGAAGCGACAGTTTCCGCCCGCTTTTGTTTTTTTTGAGGGGGGGAGTAAGGCCTTTGATTGGGAGAATCAATTGAGGTTATTTCTTGTTTCGCTCCGAGATGCGTATGCGAGTCATTCTCTCGCTGAAACCACCTTCGTTTTTGAATTTGTCAGACAGCGTTTTGAGTTGGCGGAAGAGCAGAAAGTCAGCTTGCTTGATAAGCACAATAGCCATATTGGCAATTGTTTCAGGCGGTCGAGTCTTGGCAATTTCCATAAAAAAGTTTGCATCGGTGTGCTCTTTTCCAATGCGTCGCATTGCAGCCATCTCTTTCGATTCCATTTCCCATTGTCTGTGGTTGTGAGTGGAAAGATAGTCCTTAAAATCTTCCAAAAGCTCCTGCAGACTGGCTTTAGCAACGCTAATCAGCCTGATTTCCGTTTTTGCAGAAGTGGGGCTTGCTGCGCATCCTTCCACGATGTTTTGCTTGCCGCTGCGAGCGGCTTGTATCATTTGGTCGATAGTGCGGTCGCCTTTAGAGAGGTATGTGTGGCAGAAGTAGTAGGTTAACTCAAAAATTACTTTTGTTTTTTTATATGACAGGAGATTTTCGTAATTGCACTTGTTGGGGATTAGATCTTCCATCGATTTCAGGTTTTTTAGGGGTTTCTTGTAATGATTTTTTTTAAGGCCTTTTTAGGGACACTAAGGTCTTTAGTGACCCTAAGGTCTCTAAAGTGATGCAAATATAATGAAAAAAAGCAAAGATAGTGCAAGGTGAGCGAAAAACATACAAGCAAGCTTGTTGTTATGCGCTCGATTTGCACTATCTTTGCAGACAGATTAATAAAAGCATAATAATTTTGGACTTAGACCCTTACCCGAGTATTTTAAATTTTATTGCCGCCTCGCTGAATGGCGGCACAAGCTGGATAGGCTTCAATGTGCCTACGGCAGGGAGTATGGTGGCTCTCGCAGTGGCATGCGTGGCTCTGATGGTTTCGGCTTTCGTGTCGGGCTCAGAAACAGCGTTCTTCGCCCTTTCTCAAAGCGACATCGACGATATCGAGAACGAAGACAAGCGCGCGGCAGTGTCGCGCCTGCTTAAAGAGCCGGAGCGTCTGCTCGCCACAATCCTTATCTCCAACAATTTTGTCAATGTGTCGATAGTGCTTCTGCTCAACTATGCCCTTACGCAGATTCTTGTGATAGCCAGCCCCGTGGTCAACTTTGTGCTGCAGTCAGTGCTGCTCACGTTTATCCTGCTTCTCTTCGGCGAAATCCTGCCCAAGCTCTACAGCAACGAGCATCGCCTGAAATGGGCGGTTTTTGCCGTCGGCGGCATCGGAGCGTTGTCGCGCCTGTTGCGCCCGCTGACGACCTTGATGACGCGCAGCACCGTAATTGTCAACCGCGTTGTCACTAAGAAAGAAGAGCGTCTGTCGCTCGACGACCTGTCGCACGCGCTTGAGATCACCGATGTGGAGGAACAGAAAGACAAAAACATGCTTGAGGAAATCCTGAAGTTCGGCGGCAAGACCGTCAGCGACGTCATGACGCCCCGCGTCGACATGACCTGCGTGGACTGGGATATGACCTTCGACCAGCTTCTCGCCACCGTGCGCGAGTCGGGCTATTCGCGTCTGCCCGTCTATGTCGACAATCAGGACAACATCAAAGGCATAGTCTATGCCAAGGACCTCCTGCCGTTTGTGGGCAAAAAAGACGCCGCGTTCAAATGGCAGTCGCTGCTGCGCGACGCCTTCTTCGTGCCCGAGAGCCGCATGATTGACGACATTCTCGAGGATTTCCAGAAAAAGAAGATGCACATGGCGATAGTGGTCGACGAGTATGGTGGCACGCAAGGCGTTGTCACCCTTGAGGATGTGCTTGAGGAGATTGTTGGCGAGATCAACGACGAATATGACGACGACGAGAAAAACTACAAACGCCTGTCGCAGGACATCTATGAGTTTGAGGGCAAGACTCAGCTCAACGACTTCTACCGCATCACGGGGCTTGACGACGATGAGTTTGCCGACGTAGACGAAGACGCCGAGACCATCGCCGGACTGCTGCTCAACATAAAGCACGATTTTCCACAGGAAAACGAACTTATAGAATACGGACGCTGCCGCTTCCGTGTGATGGCAGTGGAGCGCCACCGCATAGAGAAAGTGAAAGTGAAGATACTGCAAGACAAACCGGAAACAAAAGAAGAGTAAATGAGAGTACACCGCACCTCCGTAGGCGATATCGAGATTGCCGAAGTGGAGATTCCTGATATGATGAGTGTCGAAGCCGCCGGCGACGATTTCGGTATGCACCGATTTGTCGACGGCGTGAAGTCGGTGAACCGCCGCACCGAGATTATGGTGACCCGTCTGCTTGTCCACGAGCTGTTTGGCGACGACGCCATGCTCTGCCATGAGCCGTCGGGCGCGCCTTATGTTGAAAAGGCAGGCGCGCGCATGGATATGGGCTTCAGCCTGTCGCACTGCCGTGGGTGGGTGGTTGCCGCATGGTCGGCGTCGGAGCGCGTCGGCGTTGATGTGGAAATCGTCGACAAGCGCGTAGACCGCGTGAAAGACCGCGTGTTCTCGGCAGAAGAACAACGCTTCATCGGCACGTCGACCTGGAAAGCCACCGTGGCATGGACCGCCAAGGAGGCAATCTTCAAGTGTGCCGGCAAGGAAGGCGTAGACTTCAGCAGTGACCTCCGTCTCGATCTCCATACGCTTGCCGACGGCGCCAAGGCAAGCCGCTATCAAGCCGAAGCGTTCGGCACCAGCTACGACGTGCATTCGTTCAGCAGTGGCAACCGTATCCTTTCCGTAACTTCAAACAAACAATAAATGAATAAAAAACTAATCTCAACGCTCGCCTTGATGCTTGCGGGCGTGCAGGTGGCATTTGCATGCACCAGCCTGATAGCAGGAAAAAACGCTACAGCCGACGGCTCGACAATGATTACCTACAACGCCGATGCCTACGTGCTCTACGGCGAGCTCTACCGTCAGCCCGCCGCCGACCATAAGAAAGGCGAGATGCTCGACATCAAGGAGTGGGACACACATAAATATCTCGGACAGATAGAGCAGGTGGAGCACACGTATGCCACCGTGGGCAACATGAACGAGCATCAGCTGGCAATAACCGAGACCACATTCGATTGCCGCCCCGAACTTGCAGACACCACCGCCATAATGGACTACGGCTCGCTTATCTACGTCACGCTGCAGCGCGCGCGCACCGCCCGCGAGGCAATCCGCGTGATGACGTCGCTCGTGGAGCGCTACGGCTACTACAGCGGCGGAGAGTCGTTCTCGATAGCCGACCCCAACGAAGTGTGGGTGCTCGAGATGGTGTCGAAAGGCATGGATGAGAAAGGCGCCGTTTGGGCAGCCATCCGCATCCCCGACGACTGCATCAGCGGCCACGCCAACCAGTCGCGCATACACCGCATCCCGTTTGGCGACAAGCAAAACTGCCTATACTCCAAAGACGTAGTCAAGTATGCACGCCGCAAAGGCTGGTTCAAGGGCAAAGACGAGGACTTCAGCTTCTGCCAAGCATACGCCGTCAGCGACTATCTGGCGTATCGCGGATGCGACGGCCGCGTGTGGGCTTACTTCAACCGCTTTGCTGACGGTATGGACCGCTATCTGCCGTGGGTAACAGAGATGAAAGGCGACGCGCTTCCACTCTACGTGAAGCCGACGAAGAAACTCAGCGTCAGAGACCTTCAGGAAATGATGCGCGACCATTTTGACGGCACTCCGATGGACATGCGCAAGGAGCCGGGCACCGGCGACTGGGACTCGCCCGTGCGCTACGCACCGCTCACGTGGACACAGGATTCGGTGGAATATATGCACGAACGTCCGATAGCCACACAGCAGACCGGTTTCACCCTCGTGGCACAGATGCGCTCATGGCTGCCCGACGCCGTGGGCGGTGTGCTGTGGTTTGGCGTCGACGACTCGTCGCTGTCGGTCTACAACCCGATGTATTGCTGCCTTACGCAAGTGCCTGAATGCTTCCGTCAGGGCAACGGCGACTTCTACAACTTTTCGTGGACCTCGGCGTTCTGGGTCAACAACTGGGTAGCCAACCAAGTTTATTCGCGCTATTCGCAGATGTATCCCGACGTGCGCGCCGTGCAGAAACGCATAGAAGACAGTTACGAGGCAGCCGCACCACAGATTGAGGCACGCGCCCTCGAAGCATACAAGGAAAACCCAGCCAAGGCAGTGGCGATGCTCACCGCCTACAGCGACAGCTGCGCCATGTCGGCAACCGACAGCTACCGCAAACTCGGCGAGTATCTGCTCGTTAAATACCTCGACGGCCGAATCAAGAAAGAAAAGGACGGCAAGTTTGAGCGTACAGCCGACGGCTATCCCGTGGCGCCATTGTCGCCGGGATATAACGAAAACTATTACCGCCGCGTTGTGGAAAGCGACACGACGGGATGGCTGAAAGTGAGAAAATAGCCGCTATTTCAACAGCTTGCGCTTCAGATTGCGGGCAAAGAACCCGATGTGGCGCACGATGGTGGGCAGCGTGCCGTAGTATTGGCACATGATGTCGTAGCGCTCGCGCAGCGACGCCTTGTGGTTTTTGTCGGTCAGTCCATCAGCAAGATAATCGATAAGCGTTGTGCCTGTATAGGCGCAGCGCTTCGCTTTTTTCAAGCAGCGCAGACACCATTCGTAGTCGGCGGAGAAGCGGTAGCGCAGGTCGTAAGGCTCCGCCAGCGCGCGGCGCACCACAAACGCCTGATGACACACCAGCATGCCGTGCTTGAAGCTGTCGAACGTCAGATGCTCCGGCGCCGTCAGATGGCGCATCGCCACAAAATTGCGGTCGGCGTCGACAATCTGCGTCTGCCCGTAAACAATGTCGGGCTGTGCGCCTTGCTCTATGGTATCGGCAATCTCCTGCAGCGACGACGGCGCATGGAAAGCGTCGCCGGCATTGAGGAAAATCAGATATTCACCTTTGGCACGGCGGATGCCCTTGTTCATAGCGTCGTAAAGCCCCCGGTCGGGCTCCGACACCACGCTAATCCCCTTTATTCCGCTCCGCTCCGCAATCTCGACCGTGCCGTCGGTCGACGCTCCGTCGACCACAAGATGCTCAAAGTTGGTAAACGACTGACGCTTTACACTCTCGAGCGTCGGCGGCAACACCTGCTCGGCGTTGAACGTGATGGTTATGATGGAAAACAGTGGATTCATTGCTTTTGACTATAAATTATGGTGCAAAAATACGAATAAATTGCAGCCGAGGCAAATTGTTAAAATATGGAGCTAAAGTTAGAGGAATTTTAGTATGAAGGTTAAATAGGTTAAAATAGTTTTAAGACTAAGTGAACTATATATAAATTTGTAAATAAATATAACTAACTAATTAAATATTATGAAAAAACATCTTTTTCTAATCTGTTGTGCATTATCATTATTTGCATCTTCACAAGTTCATGTTCAAAATAACGGAGTGTCGGTATTTGGTTGTCTCCCATCCAATATCTCTAAGTTGAATTCATCTGATAGTGTGACTGCTTGCAGAATATTCTCTCCGATATCTAAACAGGCATCGAGAATTTCATTCGGAAATTATTTGGGAGGGCAAGTCCCAGCTGTGACAATTGGCGATTATAAAAATAATAGTTATCGTCTTAATGCTTTTGGTTTACTCGGATTTAACTTTGCAACAATGGTAAATGATACTTTGGCATATTATAATGTTGGCAAAGGAAATTATTTTCAGTTTAATTGTGATGTGAGAAGTTCGGGATTGTTCATCGCTTCTGATAGACGTTTTAAGCAGGATATAGAAGAATTGCCGTTATCATCGGATAAATTGTCTCAAATAAGAGGCGTAAGTTTTAAGTATAAGATTGAGAACAGAAAATCTAAAGCTGCAAAACGCAATTACGAAGGTTGGGATTCTGCAAGTATAGCTGCTCAAAAAACAATTGATAATTTTTATAATTCTCTTCAGAATGAACCACGCCGTTTCGGCTTTTTGGCACAAGATGTAAAAGAAGTGTATCCAGAATTGGTAAGGACTGATTCATTAGGTTATATGTATGTGGATTATATTGGGATGATTCCATTGTTGGTCAATTCGCTTAATGAATTGAAAAATAAAGTAGACTCATTGGAAAATCTATTAAATTCAGATTGTTCACAAGTCGGAATTCATACGAAAAGTATTACTTCGACTTCAGAACATTTCATTGACCGTTCTTCTGACAACGAAGAATGTGTGTTATATCAGAATGCGCCGAATCCTTTTAGTTCTGAGACAATAATAAGATGCGATATAGGTAGTAATATTCAAAATGCGTTCATATTGATAACTAACCTGCAAGGTGGTTTTATTCTCCAAAAGGAAATTACGCAACGTGGTGTTACTTCGGTTATCATTTCTTCAAATGAATTGCCTGCGGGTGTCTATTTGTATTCTTTGATTGTAGATTCGAAAGTTGTCGATAGTAAAAGGATGTATTTGACTTCTAAATAAGAGGCTTTATGAAAACATTTAGGTTATGCATCTTTTTAGCTCTGTCGATAACGACATACATTTGCAGTGCTGGTAGAATTTCATATACACAGTCAATGCGAATGTCAATGGTTGAAATGAAATCTATTTATGCTGATACTTTGACTAATATAGGAATAGATGCAGAATACGATAAGTATGATTCCTTTTCTTCAAGCATAGATGGTGCTCCGGGAGTCCCGATGAAATATGTTTATTTTGTGGTTCCGTCTGATGCTTATGATTTTTCAATTTCTGTAGAACCGACTTTTACAGAATCAAAAAAACTCCAAAGTCAGGTCATCCCAGTGCAAAATAATTTAGCAAGTAGCCCACGCCATGATTTGTATTTTGATAAATCAATTTATTCTGTTGATAAATTCTATCCCGAAACTTATGCATCAATAGATGGAGATGGTTATCTTGGAGGAAATCGAATAATTACTGTTGCAATAAGTCCTATTGCATATAATCCGGTGTCTAAAATCTTGAAAACGACTTCGTTTATACTTCATTTAGATTTTAAAACAGGAAAATCGGAAAGTGGAACTGTTTCGATGCAACCTATTGAGCCGACAAATGCAGAACGGTATAAATTTGATTTGGATCTTACGAAGTCTATTGTGGCAAATCCAATGAGTGTAACAGAACTTAGACTCAGTGGTGAAAAATTCTCTTCAAATGTCGCAAGTCCTTTGCCAGTGTATGATTATTGCATTATAACAGATAGAAATTTGCGACCTGCTTTCGACCGTTTGGTGGCATGGAAACAACAAAAAGGTTATAATGCAGGTGTCGTGTGTATTGAGGATATACTGTCATGCATTGATTTTCAAAATGGAGATGAAGTTTCTAATATTAATGACGATGCAGGAAAGCTTCGTTCTTATTTACAATATTCATATAAGAATGGAGGAAAGTTTGTACTACTTGCAGGAAATGATTCAATTGTTCCTGTAAGATATGGTTGTGCAATTAATTTCTATAGAGGACAGTCGGTTAGTAAAAAGGGATTAATTCCAACGGATGCATATTATTCGGATTTAAGTAGTAACTGGAATGAAGATAATGATGAATTTTATGGGGAAAATTACATCGATAAAATAGACTTTTTCCCTGAATTATTTGTCGGTCGTTTGCTTTGCTCGACCTCAGAGGAAGTTGGAAATTTTACTGAAAAGTTAATTCGATATGAAAGGAATCCAGGAAATGGTGATTATTCTTATTTGAGTAAGGCTTTTATAACACAAAGTGATCAAATGCAGTCGCTGTACCAAGGTGATAATTTCTCGAGGGAATTGAGCTTGGGTTTTGGCATAAAGACCATTTTCTCAGAGATTCCATCGTTTGATGCGATTGCCCCGACATTTCCAACAGGAACAGATTGCATTAGTGAAATGAACAAGCATTATGGCTTGTTATCATGGTTTGGTCATGGTAACCCTGGAGGAGTATGTGCGAAAACACGAGAAGATAATAATGGAGAACATTATGGTATAATTGCGAACAGCAATAGGAATAGCGGACATATTGATGAGAAGGGGAACAATGGTTTGGATCGTTTGTTAAATAAGGACTATCCATCGATTGCTATTTCTCCATCTTGTTCATTGTCTCCATTTGATATCATTCCGGACTATGACTTTAGGTTGAATATGGCTACTTCATTCACTGTTGGTGGACTTTATGGAGGACCAGCATTCATTGGTAATACAAGAAATGCCTACATTGACTCTGCAAATGACTTAGTTGTTGCAGTCGTTAGAAACATTATTCACAAGTCTATGAAAATAGGTCCAGCAGTAGCATTTGCTAAAACACAAACAAAAGACTATCCGGATAAATTGAAGCAGAACCTTGTCGGTTGTCCCGAATTGGATATGTGGACAGGCGTGCCCCAGCAATTCGGAAAAATTGATATTGTTAGAGGAGACCGGCAAATAACTCTGAAAAATGCCGATTTGAGTGGCTGCAATATTGCTTATTTTGATTATAATAAAGGAACAAGGAATATAATGGTTGCGGATTCAACAGTTTGTGTTATTGATAATGCAGATCCTAACAGTTCATTGGTCGTTTATAAACATAACTATATTCCATATTTTCCTTCAATGGAGTTACAGAATGGTGTGTTTAATGGTCCAAAGTATATTTTTTCGGAGTCAATGTCTATTGGCGGAAAAGTCAATTCCACACGGTCTTATGGTGACTTCCTATTTCAAAAAGGAGTTGCAGTATTCGATACTGAGCATGATGTGAAAATTTGTGAAGGCACAACTTTTGACAATGAGTCGGATGTAACTTTTAAAGCCAAGGAAGTGATAATTATGGGAGGCAAAATAAAAAGAGGGGCAGCGGTTACTGTTGTTGCTCCGAGTGTCAAGGTTATAAAAAATTTTGATATAGAGAAAGGTGGCGTACTTAATATCCTAACAAAACAATAATACCGGTTATGAAGACGAGAATAATGATGATGACAGCTGTGTTGGCATTGTTTTTTGGCTTTGCCAATGGAGCCAATGATCCAGAGGACTATGAATATGTCCCGGTAGTGCGTGAAACGGTGGGTTGGATATATGACTGGCAGACTAAGCCGCCGATGAAGATGGGCAAATATTTCTTGACGTTTTCGGGCGACAGTGTAATCAATGGAAAGACCTACAAGGTGTGCTACCGTTACCAAACTCCCAAACTTTATAAGGAAGAAGCCTTCATCGAGGGGTTCGCACGGGAGGAGGACAAGCGCGTTTACGTCATAAGCCGTCGGCAGCCTGATGGAAATGCCACGGGAAATGTCAATGCGGAGGAGGTACTTGCATATGATTTCAATGTGGAGCTTGGTGGATGCATCCATCTGCTGGAAGGCGATATTCAGATAGAGCATATTGGTTATGTGAGGATCAACAACAAACTCAGAAAAGCGTATTTCACTAAACTTGGCGGCGAGTCGGTGCTTTGGTCGGTTGAGGGCATAGGCTTTGTAGCCAACGATTATTATAACGGCGATTTGCTGTCGCCGTATATGAAAACTTCAGAGAGCGAAGACGCTTTCCGATGCCGGCTTGCATATGTGGTTAAGAATATGAATATAGTCGGTTACGACTATGAATTCAGCCATGACAATTTTGACTTCGACGGAGTGCAAAGTGTCATAGGCCGTGTCGCGCTTGAATTTATTATCGGTAATGGCAGGTTGACGATTACGTCTCCCGACTGCGAGGTGGTCCGCACGCAGATAGTTGCTGTCAATGGCAGGATCGTAAGGGATTCCCGCCACAAAGGCCTCAGGGAGGTTGCTATTCCTACCAATGATTTCGAGAAAGGGATATATGTGGTAGTGGCGTATACGAGCGATGGACAGATGATTTCACAACGAGTAATATTTAGATAAAGAGCGATATGAAACGAAATATTTTTGCAGTGACGATGGTTATGATTCTGACGCTCGGTCTTAGACTTGGAGCGGAAGCACCGGCTGACTATGAATACGTGCCGCTTGTGCGCGAGGGCGTTGAGTGGGTTTACGATTGGACGTATTACAATCAGACAATAGGAGGCCGCTTTTTCTTGCAATTTTCGGGCGACAGTATTATCAATGGAAAGACATATAAAGTGTGTTACCGCTACCACACCCCCGAACTGAATAAGGAAGACGCCTTCATCGAAGGGTTTGCACGGGAGGAAGACAAACGCGTATACGTCATAGGCAGGCGTGTGCCTGACGGCGGAACAGACAATTCCTATACTGCTTACAATGATAGACATAAGGAGGAATTCTTGGCTTACGACTTCAATGTGGATCTTAATGGGTATGTGCGGCTGCCAAATGAACAGGAGTATCCTATTGACAGGATAGACTATGTCAGGATTGGAGGCAAGTTGCGAAAGGCTTACTATGCTTATAGCGGCAGTGTCGGACATACATTGTGGGCGATAGAGGGAATAGGCTATGCCACTAAAAGACAGGTTGACGGCGATTTGATTTCGCCGTATTTGACGGCTTGTGCATGTTTCCCGACATATACCAGTTGTCTGGCATATGTACATCAAGTAGGTTCGGATACGGAATGGGGGTATAGCCACGATGATTTCGATTTCGACAATATCAATGACATTTGGAATTGCACGGAGCTTGAATTCGGAGCCAGTGACGGCACGCTGACTGTCGCCACGCCCCGAGACGAGGTGCGGTGTGCCAGGCTTCTTGACCTTGATGGCAATGTGGCGTGGAGCTCCAGCCACCAATGCGTCAACACTGTTGTCATCCCGACCGAAGACCTCGGAAAAGGCGTCTACGTCATTGAGGCGGAAACCAGTGGCGGCGCATCGCTAAGGCAACGGGTCGTGGTGCGGTAAATTGCAATTAGTCCAAATAACGAAATATAAGTTGCTGAAATATAGTATGATATAATATTAAAAAGAAGAAAAGGAAGAAACATCGCAACAAATCCACACGAATTGCATTATCTTTGCATACAGCAATTATAAACAAATAAATAAAACTTACAAAAATGGCTTACGTAATCAATGACAACTGTGTAGCTTGCGGTACATGTGCAGCAGCATGCCCAGTAGAGGCAATCTCAGAGGGCGATATCTATAAAATCGATCCAGACACTTGCATCAGCTGCGGTACTTGCGCAGAAAACTGCCCAAGCGACGCTATCCACGAGGCTTAATCCTCACAGGAAAAGCAAAACGACAACAGGCGTTTCCCATTAAGGGAGACGCCTGTCGTCGTTTATGGAACGTGTTGCGATTGTTGAAGAAAACTTAAAGACAGGAAGAAACGTGGCGGAAGTAAGAAAAAAACACTACTTTTGTAGCCTAAAATATAAATAATCGCAACATAATGAAGAAAATCTCGACTTTGATGCTGCTCGGTCTCGCTTTTGGCAGCATCCAGGCGGCGCAAATCAGTCAGTCGCAAGCCCTTGGAGTGGCTTCGAAATATGTGGCTGTCAGCGGTCCGCAGAAGCTTGTCCGCGCAGTTGACAAATCATACGGCGGCAGCGACGCTCCGTACTACATTTTCAATTCAGCCGACGGCAAAGGTTTTGTCATTGTAGCCGGCGACGACCAGTTGACCGAACTTGTGGGCTACTCAAAAACCGGCAGCATCGACACATCCAACATGCCGGTGCAGCTGCAGGCGTTTCTCGACGGTTATGCCGACTATGTGGCACGGGTGCAGAGCGGCGAAGCGGCAGCCAACCATCAGACATTGACCGACGGCGCAGCGCCCGTGGTAGAGCCATTGGTCAAGGCGCATTGGGACCAGTCTGAGCCTTACAACAATCTTTGTCCTGTCGACATCACCACCAAGAAACGTTCGGTTGTGGGATGCGTGGCAACAGCGATGGCACAGGTGTGCGACTACTGGAAATGGCCGTTGAAGCCACAGGCATTCAGCACATCCTACCGTTGCACCAACGGCACACGCGTGCAGGTTGACTTCTCAAAGTCGGAATATGACTGGGACAAGATGCTCGACTCCTATGTGTCGACACTCGCCTACACCGACGAACAGGCCAACGCAGTGGCAAAACTGTGTTTCGACCTGGGTGCGGCGGTGAATATGGACTACGCCTCCAGTGCCAGCGGCGCGCAGGATGCCGACATACCGTATGCCCTCAGCCGCTTCGGCTACAATTGCCAGATTCACTATCGTGCGCAGTACGACAAGGAGGCATTTGTGGAAGTAGTCAAAAAAGAACTCGACGCCTCGCATCCGTTGCTTTTCTCCGGTCAGGGATCGGCCGGCGGCCACTGCTTCGTAGCCGACGGATATGACACAAATAACTTTTTCCACATCAACTGGGGATGGGGCGGCGTTTCTGACGGATATTTCGATGTCGACGCCATGAATCCATCTGCACTCGGCACCGGTGGCGGTTCGGGCGGCTTCAACACAATGCAGAGCGTCGTCTCAGTGGTCAAAGACGAGACAATGACAGGCGACAGCGGACACATGCCGCTGATGATCTACAACTTGTTTGGCTATGACGGACAAGTAAAGCCAGTGCAAAGCTCGTTGAAGAAAGGCGAGCAGCTTGACGTCAATGTCAAGTGTATAGCAAATATGTCTACAGTCCACGACTTTAATGGCGGCATTTCGGTGGCCATCTACGACGAGGACTTCAATTGCGTGGCATTCTCGACAATCAAGAATGCCGAGATTCCGGCAGGCAACATGATTAGCTCCAACCTGATGTATTCGTTTGACGAACAGTTGCTCAACCTTCCTGACGGCAAATACACGATATGGGCAGTGTCGCGCGAGGCGGACAGATTAAACGATTGGATTCGCATGTACTACGACGATGCAACGATAATGAACGTGAAAGGCAACGACATCACCTTCGGCGAGTCGGTCGACCTTGCGCTCGCCGCACCTATAACAGCCGACAAAAATCCTATCAACCCGGGTGACAAAGTGAAGTTCTCGGTTTCCATCAGCAACAAGACCAAAGTGAACGTGAAAGGCAATCTTCTTTGCGAGTTGCGCGACGTGGAGGCCGGCACAGTGCTTACGACAACAAAACCGGCTGTGTCGCTTGGCGACAAAGACAAAGTCGACCTTATCGTGACAATGACAATGATGAAAGCCTCGGTTAAGCAGGGACGTAAATACTCGTTCAACGTGGTAAGCTTCAACAACGGCTCCACCGACTTCGCGATAGCCGACGCACAGCCGTTTGAGTTTGTGGCAGGCGAGGCAGGCGTCGACAATGTCGAGACATCGGCAGCCGTAAGCGTCTATCCGAACCCGACCGAGGGATTTGTCAACGTAAACGCAGCCGACGAAGTAATCTCGGTAGAGGCGTATGCCGCCGACGGACGCCTTGCCGCTCGTTCGGAAGGCGAGTCGGGAATCGACCTGAGCCAATGCGCACCGGGCATCTATATGCTCAAAGTGGCTACAGCGGCAGGCACAACGGTGAGCCGCGTGGTGAAGAAGTAGCATAGACACATACACGATAATATTCAGCCCCCGAAGCACGGATGCTCCGGGGGCTGATTCTTAAAAATAGATGGATGAATAATTGCCTATTCCATAAATCCCGACGACAGCCAGTTGAACGCGCGTTCCTTGATGGAATCAGACTCGCTGAGCAGTTGCACAAACTTCTTGGCACTGCTTTTCTGGTATGAATCCTTCAGCACGTGTATGCAACCCTCCATCTCGTAGGTGTTGCCCGGCACGTCGAGTCTCACCGCATGGATTCCCTCCACGCCGTAGATTGTGGCTTCCGACACGATTGTCACCAAATTGCTCTCCCTCACCAGCTTCAGCAGGATGTTGACCTCGTTCAGCTCAATGCGAGTGTTGAAGCGGTATGCCTTGCCTTCCACCATTGAGTCGAAGGCATTTCGCGCCTGCAAGCCCTTGCTCGGCAGAGCGAAATCGTAGCCCTGCAGTTCCTCGAGCGTCACCTTCTGCCTCTTTGCCAGCGGATGGCTCTCCGACACGATTGCCACCAAATGGTTGTCGAAAAGGATGTGTGACGATATGCGCGCATATTGCGCCGTCCCCGTAGGCTTGAAAGCCAGCACAAAGTCGAGGTCGCGCTTGTCGAGCATCGCCATCAGTTCCTCCATCGTCTTGTAGAAGATGTTGAGTTTCACGTTCGGGTACAGCTTCATAAACGACAGCAGCGTTTCGGTGAGGATAGGCGAGAACGTGTATGTCACGCCGATGTTTAGCGAACCGGTGACCACATTCTTTATGTCGCGGATATGCTCCACGCAGCTGTCGGCGGTGTGTAGCGTCTTTCGCGCATACGGCAGCAGTTCCTCACCGCTTTCGGTCAGCACTACCCCGTGGGTGTTTCGCTCGAACAGTTGCGTTCCGAGTTCCGCCTCAAGTTGCTTTATCTGTTGAGAAAGCGTACTTTGCGTGATGTAAAGGTTGCGCGCTGCCTCAGAAAAGTTGAGCAGTTCGGCAGTTTTGACGAAATATTTCAGTTGTCTTAATTCCATAGGGCAAAGATAGTGCAAATCGAGTGCAGAACATTCAAACTTGTTTGAAAATGTTATGCCGAGATGCAGCCGATATTATTGAAAGATAGTGCAAATCGAGTGCAGAACATTCAAACTTGTTTGAAAATGTTATGTCGAGATGCAGCCGATATTATATAAACGAGATTGATTGAATCGAAATTATTTTGTCGCGCTGAATGAAATTCTCTTCATCGCCAGCATCGGCAGAATCTGCCCGATCACCATTCCTCCGACCACACACACCGTCACCAGACCGTTGAACTCAAGCAGATATGCATAATGGTTGAACGCCTGCTCGTCGAGCGTGTTTGTCATGCACAGAAACATAGCCTGAAACGTGCGGTAGGCATACATACCCGGAATCATCGGCAGCAGCGACGGAAACGAAAACGTCTCGGGCGGACACTTGGCGTAGTGCGACAGATAGACGGCAAGAGCGCCGATAAGCAGAGCCGCAATGATGCTTGCCGGAATAATCTGCCATCCGGCAAGATTCATGAGACAAAAGCGCGTGGCGTGGCCCACGGCGGCTATCAGCGCACAATATTTAAAAGCCGACCGTGGTGGATTGCTGATGCTTGCGAAGCCAATCGCCGCCACCGCTGCAAAAAAAGCGTCTTGAAGAATTGCTAAAAAAATCTCCATTGGAAACAAAAGTAGTCTAAAACAATCTAATATTCATTATTAAGAATCCGCCAGTCAGGCCGATTGCGATACACACGGTCAGGATTACGGCGTTCATAAATCGCGCAAACGCGCAAAGATGGTGGTTGTCGATCATGTCGCTCACCGAGTTGATGTAGGGGATTCCCGGAATCAGGTAGAGCACGCTTGCTCCGAGAGCCAGCTCGGGCGTTGAGCCTATGCCGAACACGTAGCCAGCCGTGCCTATCACGGCAGACACAAACGAGCAGCAGATAAACACGATTCTCATGTCGGCATGCGCGTCAAGCATAATGATTTTCAGATAATATCCCACCAGCGTTGCGAGAGCCACTATGCCCATTGACTGGAAGTCGCCACCGAAAAGTCGGCAGAATGAAGCGTTGGCAAACATCACCAGAATCATCACCAGCCATTTGTTGACGGGGCGTGTTGTGTCGATAATCTTTTGGTATGCCTTGCGGGCGTCGTCGAAAGATGGCAGAGAGTTTCCCACCACAAGCCAGCTCAAGTTGCTCAGTTTGGTGTTGATTGCAAAGCTTATGGGCTTGTGTGGCACGCTGACCGTCTGCTTGTAGGAATGCTCTCCATCGGCGTCCCAGACGCACATGTCGACCGTGTTTGGCAGGATTATTATCTGCGCCGACACATTCCATTTCGCCGCCATTCGCGCCACGTTGCGCTGTGTGCGCATACTTGTGGCGCCGCAGGCCAGCAGGTTTGCCGCATAGTCGGCAAAGAAAAGACATACGCTTTTCAGATGTTCGTGCAATGCGTCTGAATCAGTCTTCGTCATCTTCAATGTCGTTGTCATGGTAGTAAATTTCATCATGGTCCATGCCAAACACATGGTTGTTGCCCGTGGCGCGGTTGAATTTGTAGATGGCGTGGAAGGCGAAAGCCAGAATGATTGCGCCCACGATGGCAATCCAAAGAAATGTTGTTGTTACTTGCATAGTCGTTGTTCTTATAGTCGCTGTATCATTTTTTTTCGATTGCAAAATTACTGCCTGCGCAATCCTTCGTAAAGCGTTGGTCGATGATTCTAACGATAATGGTTATCGCAAATTCTTATAGAACAAGAGCCGTTGCAATCGTTTTTTACGATTGCAACGGCTCGAAAATGTAAGCTTTTGGTAAGTTATACGGCTAATATGTCGCCCGAGTGGATATACCATACATAGCCTGACACACAGCCTGGTCGGCATCCCAGTGCGTCGCAGACCGCCCTTTTGTAGCCAGCCACCTGGCGCTTGTATTTGGTATCGTTGTCATCACTACGGTCGCCAAACTTGTAATCGACAATAATGATTTCGCCGTTCGGTTTCATCACTACTCGGTCGGGGCGTTTCTGCCCATTTCCGCCAATGGTTACCGACCGTTCGAGCATCAGGCGGTTGTCGTTGGCAAACCAATCAGCCACCCGCGGGTCGGCGAGCCGCTTGCTGAGCAGAGCCAGATACTCATCGTGCTCCTCTTCAGTTATCATGCCGCGGTGCAATGCGCGGCCGAATGCCTTTTTGAGATTTTTTGGTGTGCGCACCCTCTCCATCACTTTGTGGAGCATCTCGCCAACCCATCGTGTCGTGCCGCGCACGTCGATGATGATGTCGGGCGACGTCAGTTTCCACCTGTCCACGTCGGAAACCACAGAGTAGGGAGGCATTATCCGGCTCTCCACATTGTCGGGAAGCGCGTTGTCGTCGCTGTTGAGGGCAGGGATGTCGCTGCGCAGCATTGGTTTGCCGAGCTCGTAAACCACATCAGGGTCGCAATTCTCGGTCGGCGTCGGCGCAATGCCGTTATTGTTGTTGCGGCACGTTTCCAGAAATTGCGACAGCTGCAAGCCCAATTCTTTATTGTTTTCGGTATATATAATAAGTTCGTATTGCGCGCGCGTGCAAGCCACATACGTTTTGTTGAGGGAGTCCATTATGTTGCTGCGCGCAATTTTTTTGAATTCTTTGTCGAATAAGGTTCTTTTATTATCGCGTTTCACGGGCACGATAGGCGGAATCGCCACGCCTTTCGGCAGTTTGTCCTTGAATCCGGCGGTCTCAATCCATTCAATTGACGATTGGTCGAAATTCCAGTCGAACATTGGAATCAGCACACAAGGGAATTGCAGACCTTTGGATTTGTGGATTGTGATTACGCGGATGGCATCGATGTTGTCGGGCGAGGAAATCGACAAGCCCGGACCAACCTTGTCCCACCATTTCAGAAAATGATGGATGTTTGACCCGTAGCGGCTCATGAAGTCGACTACGCTGTCGAGGAAGGCAAGCAGATACGGAGTGTTTTCCTCAGTCATCTGTTTCGACAGCTGGCTTTTGATGATTTGTTCGACCACACTGTCGAGACACGCCGATTTCGACGTTTCGTATAAGCGGTCGATATAGTCGGCTATATCCTCGTCTTTGCTGACGATAGCGTCTTCAAAAGCCTCCGAAGTGTCCATACCCTCGCTGCGGTTTGCCTCGAATCGTCTCAACACCATAGGCATCTCGCGTCCGTCCTCGTTGTGCGCCTCGCACCGGTCGAGCATCTTCAGGATGTTGACCACAATTCTCACCGCCGGCGACGAGATGACAAGCAGCGACTCTTCCGACACCACTTTCATTTGTTTGTCGGGATTCTCGATGTTCCATTTCATGATGCGGCTGATGGCAAGCTGACCCTCACGGTTGGTGTTTGACAGCACGGCGATGTCTTTCTGCTTGAAGCCGCGGGCGAGCAGCGATTGCAGGTCGACAATCATCTTTTCTATAGCCCACTCTTTGAAATTCGAATCATTGTCGTTGCTGTTATCGTTGCTTTCAGTTTTGCTGTCATTGCTGCCGTCGGTGTCCTTTTTCTTATCGGGAATCTCCCTCCTTGCCACAACGACATGTCCGGGCAGCTTCTCGTTTTTAGGCGACACCTTCTGCTCCACGTCGGCGTAGAACTCATCCATATTGAGAGCCATCGACAGGAATCGGAAAAACGCGTTGTTCCAATGGACTATGTTGCGCGCGCTGCGCCAATTGATGCTGCGTCCCTCGTTGTATTTAATGCTGTCGTTGCTGAAGTCGACCTTCAGCTGCGAGTGGAGCAGTTGCGGGTCGGAGTTGCGGAAGCGGTATATGCTTTGCTTCACATCTCCGATAATCAGACTGTCGTGGCCGTTTGCCAGACCGTTTCTGACAAGCGGCAGCAAATTTTCCCACTGCATCCTCGACGTGTCCTGAAACTCGTCGAGCAGGAAATTGTGCAGATACATGCCGATGCGCTCATAGATGAAAGGCGTCTCACACCCATCGATGATGCGCTTCACGATGTCGTTTGTGCCGGAGAGCAATATTGTGTTGTTCTCGTTGGTGAAATCCTGCATGCTGGCGTTGATGTCGCCCAGCAGACCGAGCTGGTAGGTGAGGTCAAGAATCTTTTTGTACGAGGCATACACCGTGTTGTTATCCAGTATTTGAGTCAAGCAGTCGCAAATGGCGATGTCGTTTACACTTGCGCTATTTTTGTTGACGAAAGATTGATCGGCGATTTTTTTTTCGACTTTTTTGTCTAAATCTTTTATCAGGAACGGATTGGCGGAGTTGTTCAGGGCATCAAGGAAATTGGTGAAGTTTTTGTTGGCTTTTATGCCTGGACCTTCCAGCATTTTGAAAATCTCATCCACGCATTCCTTTACTTCTGAAATCAGATTGGTGATGCCGCTGTTCAGCGCCACGTTGAACGCCTGGATGTTTTTCGGGTCGGCGAGAAAGTCAAACAGCTGCTTGCTGTTTTTTTTCACCACCTCATTTGTCAGCACCTTTGCAAAATTATACAGCGAATTGTCGACCGTTTTCTTGCTCTTGGGTTTATAGAACACGTCCCACGAACTGCCGTTCTTCATGGAATCCTGCACAAACATCCACAGCCAATGGCTGAGGCTCTTGTTTTTTTTGCCTGATTCGTCGTGCAATCTCGTTTTCAGGTTGCTCACGCCAAGCTCCACAACATATTCGTCGTTGAGTTCCACTCCGTAGTTGCTCGACAGATTGACCTCGTAGGCAAACGTGCGCAGAATCTTCTGGAAAAAAGTGTCGATTGTGCACACATTGAAATTGGTGTAATCTTCAAGCATCTGGCGTTCGGCAATTCCCGCACTCTTGCTGATGTCATCCTTCGATGCTCCTAACATCGTGGTCAAATCGGTGATGTAAGGGCTTTCGTCGGGATTTGACGCAAGCACATCGAGCGTTTCGACAATGCGGCTCTTCATCTCCTCCGTCGCTTTGTTTGTAAACGTGATGGCGAGGATGTAGCGGTGGTTGTCGTTGGGATGCTTGTCGAGGATGTAGTTTCCGCCCTCGGTCTTCTTGCCGAGCAGCATTATCAGATACTCCTTTACGAGAGTGTATGTCTTGCCGGAGCCGGCCGACGCTTTGTTGATTATAATCATAATTCAGGAGTTCGCGGTTAGATGATTTTGGCGTTGTAGCCTTCGGCAGAGAGCAGGTCTTTGACACGCTGCCTGAAGTCGCCCTGTATCAGGATCTCGCCCCCGCGGGCAGAGCCTCCCACGCCGCATTTTGTCTTTAGCGAGCGCGCCAAATCCTTGAGGTCGTCGTCCGACCCCACAAAGCCGGTGACCAGCGTCACCTCCTTGCCCTTGCGGTTGCGCTTGTCGAGCATTATGCGCAACTTCTGTTTCGAAGGCGGCAGAGTCTCTTCTTCCTCCACGTCGTCGGTTTCGTACTGCATATCGGGATTTGTCGAATAGACAATGTTCAGACGTTGTTTCCAGTCGTTATCTTTCATAATCGTAGCCTTAGTCAATAGATAGGCTTCAAAATTAGCGATTTTTCGCGGCGTTTGCAATAACGGCGTCTATTTTGCGTTTATTCGGTATATGAAAATGCTGAGATTGTTAATAATGACTGCTGTCTTGTTTGTCTCCGTGCCCGTTCTGCGGGCGCAGGACAACGACAAGATACTCAATCGTCCGTATGCCGATATGAAACGTCTGCATTACGGATTCTCTGTGGGTTTCCACAATCAAAGTCTTGGCATGACGCGCAACGGTTTTGTCACCGAGAGCGGAGAGACGTGGTATCCGGAAGTGGCTGAGCTTGCTCCGGGCTTTTGCGTCAACATCATGGGCGACTTGCGGCTTGCCGAGCATTTCAATCTCAGACTGTCGCCGGGAATGTATTTCGGAAGCAAGACCGTGACATTCCGCGAGTCAAGCACCGGCGAGCTTGAGAAGCAGAATCTGAAAAACAGCAGCGTCGTGGTGCCGGTCGATGTGAAAATGTCGGCCAAACGCTATCACAATCTGCGCCCTTACGTCACGGCTGGCGCAATGGCGGCTTTCGACGTGTCGAAGCGCAAGGACGGCGAGCTGCTGCAGCTGAGCAACACCGACGTTTATCTTACCCTCGGTTTCGGACTCGACGTGTATGTGCCGTTTTTCAAGTTCGTGCCGGAGGTTAAGTTCTGTTTCGGGCTTAAAAATATACTGAAAAAAGACCGCCCCGACCTTGTCGACGACATCGACAAGCAGAAATTCACCAAGTCGCTCGACAAAGTGACATCAAACATGGTGGTGTTTACGTTCTATTTTGAATGACAGAAAATTGAAGAAACTTGACAATACATATCGCCGACTGCTGGCAACGCTCGCCGCGCTGCTGACCGTCTTGTCGGTGTCGGCGCAGTTCGACACGCAGTTGTCGCAGTATTGGGCAATGCCGGCATACTACAACCCTGCCGCCACAGGCACGACCGATTATCTGCACATCGGCGGCGGAACGCGTCTGCAATGGATAGGCATTCCCAAAGCTCCAAAGGCATTTCTTGCAGGCGCCGATATGCCCGTGAAGCTTTTCGGCAAGCGCATCGGCGTGGGCGTGATGGTGCAGCAGGAAAGTCTTGGCTTGTTCAGCAACCTGAACGCCGGCGCGCAGGCAAGTTACAAGATGAAACTTTTCAAAGGCACGCTGAGCATCGGTGTGCAGCTCGGTCTTTTCGACCAGGGATTCAAAGGCTCTGAGGTGTATATCCCCGACGGTGACGACTACCACGAGAAAAACGACAACGCAATCCCCACCAACGACCTTCACGGCACGGCATTCGACTTGAATTTCGGAGTTTGGTACACCCATAAAATCCTGTGGGCTGGACTGTCGATGACCCACATCACACAACCGACCGTGAAACTCAACACCCAGGAGGGCAGCGACGATTCCGGCTATGAGTCGCAGGCGGGAAGAATGCTTTATTTCATGGCTGGCAGCAATATTCCGATAAAAAATACGTTATTTGAAATACAACCGTCCTTGTTGCTCCGTTCCGACATCAAGAGTATGGTGCAGGCGGAAGTGACGGCGCGCGTGCGCTACAACAGGTTCCTTTCGGGAGGCGTGGCTTATCGCTACAACGACGCCGTCTCGCTGCAACTGGGCGCAGAGTATAAGAACTTTTTCGTTGGCTACAGCTACGACTATCCGCTTTCGGCAATCTCGAAGGCAAGCAGCGGAAGCCACGAAATCCTTGTGGGATACAACATGAAGCTGAATCTTGCGGGAAAAAATAAAAACAAGCATAAGAGCATTCGCATAATGTAAGAATATGAAGAAAACAGCAACTTATATCGCATTGGCGGCGTTGGCAACTTCTTGCGCATTCTCTCCGAAAGCGTCGATGGGCGGCGACGGAGGCGAGGTGACGGGAGTCAGAGGTTCGGCTCTGGGTGAACCGACGCCTTACGGCATGGTGCTTATCGAACGCGGGTCGATGCAGTTCGGCCCGAATGCCGACGACAGCACGTGGAACATCAAGGCGCAGGCTAACGGCGCTTCGGTGGAGTCCTTCTGGATGGACGAGACGGAGGTGTCAAATGCCAAATACCGGCAGTTTGTCTACTGGGTGCGCGACTCAATTATCCGCGAGCGTCTTGCCGACCCTGCATACGGTGGCGACGAGGAGTTTAAAATCGAGGAAGACAAGGAAGGAAACCCTGTCAAGCCTTATCTTAACTGGAAAAAGCCTATTCCGTGGAGAAACCCTACGGAAGACGAGCAGCGCGCCATTCAGAGCGTCTATAAGTTGAATCCTATAACGGGTGTGACCGAACTCGATGCTTCGCAGATGAACTACCGCTACGAGACCTACAATCTCACCGAGGCGGCGAAGCGCAAGAACCGCATCGACCCGACACGCCGCAACTACAACACCGACGTGCCTGTGCCGACAGAAAATCCGTTCATATCCAAGGATACGGCGTATGTCAACGACAATGGCGACATCGTGCGCGAGACAATCACGCGCCGCCTGTCGAGCGACTACGACTTCCTGAACACGTATATTGTCAACGTTTATCCCGACACGACGGTGTGGATAAACGACTTCGAGAACGCATACAACGAGCCGTACACGCGTCTGTATTTCTCGCATCCGGGCTACAGCGACTATCCTGTAGTGGGCGTGTCGTGGGAGCAGGCCAACGCGTTTGCAAACTGGCGCACCGACTATCTGCGACGCTCGCTGGGCAAGCAGGGCGTCTACATCGAGCCGTTCCGTCTGCCGACGGAGGCTGAATGGGAAATCGCCGCGCGTGCCGGTATCAACGAGAACAAGTATCCGTGGGCAGGCGAGATGCCTATGACCGACGACGGTTGCTTCTATGCCAACCTGAAGCCGGGAGAGGGCAACTACGTGCGCGATGGAAACCTGATAACATCGAAGTGCGGCACGTATGAGCCTAACGACAACGGTCTCTACGACATGGCGGGCAACGTGAGCGAATGGACTTCGACGGCGTTTACCGAAAGTCTTGACAAACTGACAAGCGACATCAACCCTGAATACCGCTACAATGCCGCGGGCGAGGATCCTTACCGGATGAAACGCAAGGTGATACGTGGCGGATCGTGGAAGGACATTGCCCACAATGTGCGTGCTGACTTGCGTGCTTGGGAGTACCAGAACGAGCAGCATTCATTCATAGGCTTCCGTTGTGTGCGCACTCAGATTGGCTTCACAAAGGGAAAAGTGAAAGTTAAGAAATAAAGTAAGAATCAAAACAATATTGCTGCATCATGGGCAAGATTAAAAGATATAAAAACGGTGTCGAGGCCTTTCTTTCTGGAGAAAAAGGTCAGCGCTTTTTCAATTTCGCATACAGTATAGGTGCCGCTGTCGTAATTTGGGGTGCCCTTTTCAAAATCCTTCACCTGCCGGGTGGAAACGCGCTGTTGTCAATCGGTATGGGTACGGAGGTGCTTATGTTCGTGCTTACGGCGTTCGACCGTCCGCCACGCGAATACCATTGGGAAGAGGTGTTTGAGGTGTTCAACACCAAGAATCCCGAGGACCGTCCTGATTTCAAGGGCGGAAACGGTGTCAACGGCTCTGTCGTTATCGGCGGAGGTGCGGTGGCTGGCGGCGAGACGGCAAATGCAACGGGCGTGGCTGGAACTGTCGTTGTTGGCGGCGACGCTCCCGACTTGCAGGGCATGACGAGCGTCACTCAGCAATACACCGACCAGCTTGCCGCCATCTCTGAGCAGATGGAGCAGCTGCGTCAGACAACGGAGGCGCTCAACCGCGTTTCAACTGTACTGCTCGACAGTTACAAGGCGATTACCGACAACTCGGAAAACATCTCGGAAAGCTCGACTGGCTACGTTGAGCAGATGACAAGCCTCAACCGCAACATTGCCGGACTCAACACCATCTATGAAATCCAGTTGAAGAGCATTTCTTCGCAGCTTGACAATATCGACCGTGTGAACCGCGGATTGAAGGACATAAGCAACATGTATGACAAGGCTGCGGCTGAGAGCGACCATTATTGCGAGGAAACGCAGAAGATGGCGCGCTACATGCAGCAGCTCAACTCTGTCTACGAGAAGATGATCACGGCGATGACCATCAACATGTACCGCCCGATGGGCTCTGCGATGCCTGCCGAGCCTGAAAAACCGGCGGAGGCTCCGGAACAGAAAGCCGGCGGCGAAGAAACTGAACAACAGAACTAAAGCGAAAGGATTTAAAGCAATATGGGAGCAAACGGAAATGTGGCAAGAATGTCCCCGCGTCAGAAGATGATCAACTTGATGTACATCGTTCTGACGGCGATGCTCGCGCTCAACGTGTCGAGCGACGTGCTCAACGGGTTCACGCTTGTCGAAGACGGTCTGAAACGCACAAACAGCAACGTCAGCGACCGTAATGCCGCCCTCTATATGCAATTGGAGGAATTCACACGGCAGAATCCGCAGAAGGGCAAGCCGTGGCTTGACAAGGCTGCCGACGTGCGCCGGCAGACGCTGTCGCTCTACAAATACATCGATTCTCTGAAACTTGCCATCGTGCGCGATGCCGACGGCGTGGATGGTAAGGTGGACAACATCCTGAACCAGGACAACCTCGAGGCTTCGTCGAAGGTGATGGTGACCTATGGAAACGGCGCAAAGTTGGAGCGTAGGCTGGCGGCATACCGCAAGTATATCGCCGCCTACATTGCCGACCCCAAGAAGCAGGCTGCCATTCAGAAGGCGCTGGCAACGGAGCCGGTGCTTCAGAAAGGCTCGATGATAAAAGTGCCGTGGGTGTCGGGTATGTTTGAGAATATGCCTGTCGTGGCGTCTGTCACGCTGCTGTCGAAGCTGCAGAACGACCTGCTCTTTGCTGAGGGCGAGGCTTTGCAGACGCTTGTGGCGAGTGTGGACGCGGGCGACGTGCGCGTAAACAAACTTGACGCATTCGTGATTCCTAACTCGAAACTCGTGATGAGGGGCGGAAAATACAGTGCCGACATTGTGCTTGCGGCGGTCGACACTACGCAGCGTCCGGCAATATTCGTCAATGGCCGCCAGCTGCCTGCCAACACCCGGACTTACGAGTTCATGGCTGGACAGACGGGTACGTTCACCTATAGCGGATACCTTGACGTGACCCGCGGTGACGGTACCACTTCACGCTATCCGTTCCAGTCGGACTACACCGTAATCGAACCTACAGCCACTGTGTCGGCGACGATGATGAACGTGCTTTATGCCGGAATCAACAACCCGATAAGCATATCAGTGCCTGGCGTGGCGCAAAATGCAGTGTCTGCCACGATGACCAACGGTTCGCTGACGCGCAGCGGTGACCATTGGAACGCTCATCCTACGCGTGTGGGTGCGGAATGCGTAATTACGGTGACAGCCACTCTCGAAGGCCGTTCGCAGACGGTGTCTACGTCTACATTCCGTGTGCGCAAGCTGCCCGATCCGACGGCATATATCGCATATAAGGACTCGAAAGGAAACGAAAACCACTATAAAGGTTCGAAGCCATTTGCAAAATCGCTTTTGTTGGCTGCCAACGGGCTTGATGCTGCTATCGACGACGATTTGCTGAACGTGCACTATTCTGTGGTGGATTTCGAGACTATCGTGTTTGACTCGATGGGCAACGCGATGCCGGAGAAATCGGCAGGGTCGCGCTTCTCGGAGCGTCAGAAGACAAGTTTCCGCCGACTCTCGCGCGGCAAGCGATTCTACATCACGCGTATACGTGCGAAGGGTCCTGACGGCATTGTCCGCGACCTGTCGCCGATGGAGGTGATTGTAAACTAAAAATTGACAACGAAACAAGTTGAGATATGAAAAAACTGAGATACATATTTGCAGTGGCTTTGCTCGCCGGCCTGTCGTTGCAGGCTGGGGCACAGGTGACGCGCAAAACCGACAGAACCAAGAAAGACGAAACAGCGGCTGGCGTGACGCAACGCATGCGCGACTTCTATGAGAAGCCTGAGGTGAGCGATGCCAGCAAGATGTGGGAACGCATAATCTACCGTCAACTCGACTTGACGCAGCCTCAAAACCTTGCGCTCTATTATCCCGACGAGCCGGTCGACGGGCAGGAGAGCCTGTTCCGCATCATCCTGAGGGTGGTGTGCAACGGTCAGGTGCCGGCCTACGAGTATCTTGACGGACGCGAGGTGTTTACCGACCAATATAAAATAAAGGTGGGTGAGATGCTCGACAGATTCCATATCATATATACAACCGGTCGTGGAAGCACGGAGAAAAATCCGAAATATGTCATCGAGGATAGCGACGTGCCTACAAACGAGGTGCTCAGTTTCTATGCAATTGAGCGTTATGAGTTCAACAGCCTCGAAAATCGTGTCACAAAGCAGATTCAGGCGCTTTGCCCTGTGCTCCACCGTGTGGACGACTATGGCGGCGAGCCTATAAAATATCCTATGTTCTGGGTGAAACTTGACCAACTGCGCCCATATCTGGCACAGCAGAGCATCTTTGTCGACGACGACAACAACCTTGCCAAATACAACTACGACGATTATTTCCAGCTTGGAATGTATAAGGGCGACATCTACAAAACGCGCAACTTGCGAAATCTGTCGCTGATGCAGATGTTTCCTGACCCCGACGACTTGAAGCATGCGCAGGACAGCATTGAGAACCGTCTGCGTGCATTTGACCGCAATCTGTGGGTGCCGACGCGTGAGGAGCTTGCTGAGCGGCAGGAGGCTGAAGAGGCGGCGCGTCTAAAGGCTGAGGGGTTGTCGGACGACGTGGTGGTGTCTGAGCGTGGTGGCGACACCGATGAGGTCGAGGAGGAGACATCAACTGTGACAACTCCGAAAAACAAACGCTCGGTGCGTCAGAAAAAGTCTACGACAACGAAAAAGAAGACCGAGAAGAAACCGGAGAAAAAGAAGACCACAAAGAAGAAAAAACCGTCGTCGAGCAGCTCCAGCGGTGCTGTCCGCTCTGTGAGACGCACAAAGTAAATCATTTGCAGTATGGAGAAGAACGCTTTGATTGTGACCAATACCATAGGAATGTTCCATTTCCTGTGGACCGACATCGATATGCTCAACGAAATGGGCTACAAGGTCTATGCTATGGCCGACAATCGTGCGGGCGAGGAGCATACTCTCCGCATGATGGCCGACAGGAATGTTACGTTTGTTGATACGAGGATAGACGGCGTGTCGCTGACCAAAAACACTCGTGACTTTTATAAACAGTTGAGGCGGCTGTTGGCGTCACATCATTTTGACTTAGTCCATTGTCATACCCCATTGGTGGGACTTTTTGTTCGTATTGCGGCGAGAAAGTATAGAAAAAAAGGGACGAAGGTGATTTACACTACGCATGGCCTGCCGTATACTCCTATGTCGTCACGAAAAACTTTTTTAGTGTATAACACTTTGGAGCGCTTTGCTTCGAGGTTTTGTGATGCGATAATCACAATCAACCATCAGGATTATGGCTATATGAAAGCCACGCATTGCAAGAATGTGTTTTTGATAAGCGGTGTCGGTCTTGATTGTAGACGATTCAGCAATGTGGAGGTTGACCGTACTGCATACAGGCGGAAATTGGGCGTGCCTGTCGACAAGATTGCAGTTCTTGTTGTTGGTAGGCTGATATATCATAAAAATCAGATGATTGTCGTCAAGGCTCTCGCCGAACTTCCCGACAAGGACAAATTTGTCTTTGTGGTTTGCGGACATGAGACAACATCCGACCCTGTGGCGCAAGAACTTGTCGACCTCTCGGAGAAGGGAGGCGTACAGACGGTGTTTATCGGTTTCCACAGCGATATGCCTGAGGTTATTGCCGCCTGTGCCGACATAGGTGTGATGCCGTCGCTTAGGGAAGGGCTTGGAATGGCTGGCTTGGAAATGCTTTGCGAAGGTGTGCCGTTGGTTGGCTCCGACGTGCAGGGCATACGCGAATATCTCAAAGACGGGGTGACGGGATTCCTTTGCAACCCGTTCAGTGTGGAGGATTTCAAAAATGGCATCCAAAAGCTTGCCGATCCCGACTTGCGCCGGCGGATGAAGCCGGATTGCAAGGCGATGGCGGAAAAATTCGATATCTCAATATCTATGGCGCAGCGCCGGGCGATATATGAGAAAATACTCAATCAGTAACGACAAAGCCACTCAAATTTGAGTGGCTTTGTCGTTACTGGTTGGTGGCATTTTTAGAATGCCTTGAAGTTGATGCGGAATGTGAGTGTCGGATACACCTTCAGCGCGTTGGCCACTTTGTTGAATGTGTTGTCGTCCTCTGTGATTGACTCATCGATTTCGCCATAGTCGGTATACAGCTCCGGAGTACCCTCAAACTGCACGCCGAGTTCGGTTGAGAAATTCACAATCTTGCCCGGAATCATGCGCCCCCATCCGATGCCGAGATACGGGCGGAAATTCTTCACCTTGAAACCGCCTGAGATGTTTCCGTCTTTGTCGGCAGGAATCTTGTAGTCGCCGATCACTGCCTGCGCGTCTGGATTGGCAAGGTCGGCGCTGTGTCCGGTGATCTTGAGCAGTTTGTCGCCTCCGAAATAAGCGCCTGCGGCAACGTATACAGGGACTTTGGGTACTGGGTAGACGTTGAAAATAACTTGCCCCTGCACGCGTCCTAAGTCGCCTTTAAGGTTGACGGTGCCGGTTTGTGTCTCCGACATCACGGTGTATGTGAAGTCGGCGTCGGCATTGAATGTGATTGACGGCATCCACGACACTCCTGCGCGAAGGTTGACAAAGTTGGTAATCGGAGTGGCGGCTTCAATGGTTATGCCGCTTGTGCCGATTCCTGCCCCGAAACCGAGGTGGTTGAACACTCCAGGACCGGCGTTGGCAGTCAATGCCGCAAGCCCTATTGCCATGATCGATAGTAGTTTTTTCATACCGTAAGTTGTTAAATGTTTGGTTTGCGGGTAAAGTTACATATTTTATTGCGAATTATAGATGTCTTTTTTTTACATAATCTTGAAAATAATAAGAAAAACAACCGCGGCGTGGATTGTGAGAGAGAATCGCCGCGGTTGTTTGAATTAATAGGGCTTATTAATTGTCTTGTTATTGTCACTTTTTGTAACGCAACACCTGCACGGAGCGTGCCGGCAGATAAAGCTTCAGCCAGCCGATGCCATGGGGCTGATACAGGGGGTCGCTGATGGTCAGGTGCTTCACCGTGGTGTCGATGTTGTTGTAGCCGCCGTAGATGTCCTGGTCGGAGTTGAGCACGTGGCTGTAGCATCCCTCCGGCGCGAGTATGCCGTAGTCGGAGAACGATTTCGACGGGTTGAAGTTGAACACAAACACGAGGTCGCCGCGCTTGAACGCCAGCACTTGGTCGTCGTCCTTGTCCCAAAGTTTCTCAACAGGGGTTGCCTGGAAATTGCGCTTTGAGCGGACAAGGTGTATTATGTCCTCGTCAAACTTGCCGAGGAATTTGTATTTCAGGTCTTCGCGGTCTACGAGGCTCCATTGGCGGCGTGCGTACTTGTACGACCAGCCGTTGCCTTCGCGCGGGAAGTCGATCCATTCCGGATGACCGAACTCGTTGCCCATAAAGTTGAGGTAGCCGCCGTTGATTGTGGCGAGCGTGACGAGGCGTATCATTTTGTGGAGCGCTATGCCGCGGTCCACGTTCATATTGTGGTCGTCAACCATCATGTGCCAATACATGTCGGAGTCGATAAGACGGAAGATTATCGTCTTGTCGCCCACAAGTGCCTGGTCGTGGCTTTCGGCATAGTTGATTGTCTTTTCGTCGGCGCGGCGGTTGGTCAGCTCCCAGAAGATGGCTGTAGGCTTCCAGTCCTCGTCTTTTTTCTCTTTTATGGTCTTTATCCAAAAATCGGGGATGCCCATCGCCATGCGGTAGTCGAAGCCGATGCCTCCGTCGCTTACCTTGTTGGCGAGTCCGGGCATACCGCTCATTTCCTCAGCAATGGTGATGGCGTGGGGGTTGACTTTGTGGATAAGTTTGTTGGCAAGCGTCAGATATGTGATTGCGTTTGTGTCCTGTCCGCCGTTGTAGTAGTCGTCATACGACGAGAATGCCTGACCGAGTCCGTGGTTGTAGTAGAGCATCGACGTGACACCGTCGAAGCGGAATCCGTCGAAATGATACTCTTCAAGCCAGAACTTGCAGTTCGACAGCAGGAAGTGAAGCACTTGGTTCTTGCCGTAGTCGAAGCAGAGCGAGTCCCATGCCGGATGTTCGCGGCGCGAGTCGCCGTAGAAATATTGGTCGTAGCTGCCGTCGAAGCGTCCGAGTCCTTCCACCTCGTTTTTTACGGCGTGGGAATGCACGATGTCCATAATCACGGCAATGCCGCGGCTGTGGGCGTCATCGATGAGACGTTTCAGCTCGTCGGGCGTGCCGAAGCGGCTCGAAGCGGCGTAGAAGCTCGACACGTGGTAGCCGAACGACCCGTAGTATGGGTGTTCCTGAATCGCCATAATCTGGATGGCGTTATAGCCGTCTTTTTCGATGCGCGGCAACACGTTGACGCGGAATTCCTCATAGGTGCCTACGCCTTCCTTGTCCTCGCCCATGCCGATGTGGCATTCGTAGATGAGCAGCGGGTTGGTCTGGGGCTTGAAGTCGGCGACCTTGAATTTGTACGAGCGCGCCGGTTGCCACACTTGCGCTGAGAAAATCAGGGTCTTCTCGTCCTGTACGGTGCGTGTGGAGTAGGCTGGGATGCGCTCACCGCAACCGCCGTCCCAATGCACTTTCAGCTTGTACAGGTCGCCGTGGCGCAGCACGTCTTTCGGCAGCGTGATTTCCCACACTCCGCCATCGATGCGGGTGAGGGCGAACTCTGCTTTTTCTGTCCAATTGTTGAATGAGCCGATAAGGTAGACAGCAGTGGCGTTGGGCGCCCATTCGCGGAATGCCCATCCGCTGCGCGTCTTGTGCAGTCCGAAATATTTGTGCGCATTGGCGAAGTCAACGAGCGTGCCTCCTTTGCCGGCGAGTTCTTTTTCTTTGCGCACGGCTTCGTCGTGCCGACCGTTGATTGCGTCGGAATATGGTTCAAGCCACGGGTCGTGGCGGATTATTGCCAAAGTCTTTTTCATCGGTAATTTCAAGTTTTTTGTTCAGAAATAGTTTATTGTTTTTATGACAAATTCTACATAGTAGCCTGTATTCATTCGCAAAGATACGCTTTTTTGTATGAATTAATGGAAAAAAAGGGAACAAATTTGGCTGGACGGAGTGGCGGCGGCGCCCGCAATTATAATGTATCCGCTTTTTGCAATTTTGATTTGTAAACACTATCTTTGCAAAACGAAACACATTCGGTTTTGTGCTGTTTCTAACAAACAATAACTAAAGACTAAATATTTGACAATGTCTGAAAATAAAAAGGCTCAGGAACAAGCCATTACACTTGATATTCATTATCTGAAACTCCTCTCGCGCCTGTTTCCCACGGTGGCGGCGGCAAGCACGGAAATCATAAATCTGGAGGCAATTCTAAACCTTCCGAAAGGCACTGAGCATTTTCTGACCGACATACATGGTGAATACGAGGCGTTCCAGCATGTGCTGAAAAACGCCTCCGGCTCAATCAAGCGTAAGGTGAACGACATCTTCGGAAACACGCTGCGGGAATCGGAGAAGAAGGCGCTGTGCACGCTGATTTACTATCCGCAGGAGAAGCTGCAGATTGTCAAGGAGCAGGAGAAGGATATGAACGACTGGTATCTGACCACGCTCAACAAACTGGTGAGCGTCTGCCAGAACGTGTCGTCGAAATACACGCGCTCGAAGGTGCGCAAGTCGTTGCCGGAGGAGTTTTCCTACATCATTCAGGAATTGCTGCACGAAACGGTCGACGATCAGAATAAACAGGGATATATCACCCAGATTATCAATACGATAATTTCAACTCAGCGTGCCGACGATTTCATCATCGCGATGTGCAACCTGATTCAGCGGCTCACGATTGACTCGCTCCACATCGTGGGCGACATTTTCGACCGCGGACCGGGTGCGCATATCATCATGGACACGCTGTGCAACTACCACAACGTCGACATCCAATGGGGCAACCACGACTTGCTGTGGATGGGTGCCGCGGCGGGCAACGACAGCTGCATAGCCAACGTGATACGCATCTCGATGCGCTACGGCACGCTGACTACGCTCGAGGAGGGATATGGCATCAATCTGTTGCCTCTCGCCACGTTCGCAATGGATACGTATGCCAACGACCCATGCACGGTGTTTGCGTTGAAGCAGAAATATGCCGACAAAACTTATCCGGAAAAGACGTTGCGCCTCATTGCGCAGATGCACAAGGCGATAGCCGTGATTCAGTTCAAACTGGAGGCGGGCATCATAAAGCGCCATCCGGAATTTGGCATGGACGGCCGTCTGTTGCTTGATAAGATTGACTTTAAGCGCGGTATGCTTTGCTATGGTGGAAAAGAGTATAAGATGCTCGACTCGGAGTTTCCTACAATCGACCCCAACGATCCTTACCGTCTGACGGCGGAGGAGTGCGATTTGGTGGAGAAGCTCCACAATTCGTTCACCCACAGCGAGAAGCTGCGCAAGCATATCCGCTGTTTCATGACCGAGGGAAGCATGTATCTTGTGTGCAACAACAATCTGCTTTTCCATGCCTCGATTCCGTTGAATGCCGACGGCTCGTTCAAGGAGGTGACAATCCTCGGTGAGAAGTTTGCCGGAAAGCGACTGCTCGACAGGGTTGACCAACTGGTGCGCGCTGCATTCTTCGACGATAACAACGACACGACGAGTTTCGCGCTCGACTATCTGTGGTACTTGTGGTGCGGTCCCGACTCTCCGCTGTTCGACAAGGACAAGATGGCTACGTTCGAGCGTTATTTCATCGCCGACAAGGAGTTGCACAAGGAGGAGAAAGGTGCATACTACACTCTTCGCGACCGCGAGGACATTTGCAACAAAATCCTTCAGGAGTTCGGCATCGACAACCCTCATTCGCACATAATCAACGGCCATGTGCCGGTGAAAACCATAAAGGGAGAGCAGCCGGTGAAGGCCAACGGAAAGATGCTGGTGATCGACGGTGGCTTCTCGCGTGCATATCAGCCTGAGACGGGAATCGCCGGGTATACGCTGGTGTTCCATTCGCGCGCGCTGCAACTTGTGCAGCACGAACCGTTTGAGTCGCGGCAGAAGGCTATCGAGGAGGGGCTCGACATCAAGTCAAACTCATTCCTTGTGGAGTTTAATTCGCAGCGGATGCTTGTGAAGGACACCGACAAGGGCAAGGTGCTGCGCAAGCAGATTGATGAGTTGAAGCAACTTCTTGCAGCTTACAGACTCGGAGTGGTGAAAGAGCGCAATTAAGATAAGATTCAGAAATACATAACTTTGGCGGTTGAGGCGGTTGAGGCTTCAGCCGCCATCTTTTTGCTCCGCATGGCGTGGCGCTTTTATATGTCGTCTTTTTTTCGTAACTTGCGAAGAATTTCAATATTAGGATAAATGAAGAAACTTCTACTTTTTTGTGCCGCGACCATGGCGATGGCTTTGACGGCAAGTGCTGAAACTTATCTTGCCGAGTCGTTTGATTATGCTGAAGGTAATCTCTATGGCAATGGAAAATGGGTTAAATACGGAAAGAAAACAACGGCGCCTATTCAGGTGGCAAAATCTCCGCTGACGTTTGCCGGATATCAGGACAACGCCGCTGGAAAGGCTGTGCGTCTGACAAAGGAATCGGGCGAATATTGCCAGATGCTTTTCCGCGATAAAGGCACCGATGCGGCAAAAGGCACGGTATATTATTCTGCGTTGGTCAACGTGAGCGAGTTGCCGTCAGGTTCGCGCACGGCTGCGTTTATGGCGCTTACAGGTGCCAATTCGCTTGACGCCACAAAGTTTGGCGATACCGAGGCCGGGTCGGAAGGCGCAGGCTTGTTTGCGCAGGCTTCCGGCGAGGGCTTCAAGTTGGGCGTGAGCCGCAATGTGGCAAACCTTGGCAATGTGAAAACGTCTGTAGCGTGGGCCGACGAGGAGTGTGCAATCGGCACGACATATCTTGTCGTTGTGAAATACGAAATCATTGACGGAGCCGACAACGACCGCATCTCGCTGTGGGTGAACCCGGCAAAGGGCGGCGCTGAGCCTGCGGCTTCTGTTGTGGCGGAGGAAGAGTGCTCGGAGTCGCTTGCCGACGTGCGCGGCATCGAGTTGCGACAAGGTTCGTCGTCGGTGGCAAAAACTCCGGTCGCCATAATCGATGAGGTGCGTGTGGCGTCGACATGGAATGAGATATTCACTCCCGCCAAGGCTGATGCTGTTGAGACTCCGGAAATCACAATCACCGATATGTCGGTTGATTTCGGAAAGGTGTACAAGGGCTTGACATATACGAAAACGATAAATGTGAAGGGTAAGAATCTGAAGGGCGACATCTCGTTGTCTTCGCCGGTGTCGGGCGAGGTGACTGTTTCCGCGACCACTGTGGCAAAGGCCGACGCTGAGAGCGAGAACGGTTGCGATGTGGTGTTGACTCTTACAGTCGACAATACGGCAATGACGTCCGACAAGATTGTATATGCTGCCGACGGCGCGCAGTCGCGCACGCAGATTGTTGAATGGCGTCCGATTGAGACGATTGCTGTCAATTCGTTCAAGGAACTGTTTGACGAGGACAACATTTCGATGACCACTCTCTACGTCTACAAGGGTGAGGCTACAGTTACGGCAATCGACTCTAATTTCTACACCTTCTATGCGCAGGATTCCCAATCGGCTGCCGAGGTGCGTTCGGCGTCGGGCTGCGGATACGAGGAGGTTGACTTGACGAAGGTGAAGCAGGGCGACAACATCACCGACATTGTGGGCAACGTGATTTTCTCCGACGACGGTGGCATCGATTTCGTGCCGGTGGCTGCCGACGCATGGCGCGTCGTTTCTGAAGGAAACGTTGTGGAACCCAAGGTGCTCACGTTTGAACAGATTCACGCTGCCGAGGCTTGCGACGTGATATTCCAGCTTGTGACGGTGAAAGATGTGAAGTTTGATGAAAAATATGGCAACTACCCTGACCCTGACTATTACGGAAAGTTCAATGTGCCGTTCCACCTTGTTTCCGACAAAACCCGCTCGGGCGAGCTTTGGTATTTCCGTGGCACGGACATCTACAACAGTTCCACTAATGGATATTTCGACAAGGTGTGGACAGTGACGGGCATCTGCTACTATCTCACTCCGGTTGCGACGGTTGCTCCGCGTTCGCTTGCCGATTTCGTAGTGCAGCCGGAAGGCGCTGTCGACAGCATTGCCGCTGGTGAGGCTGAGGTGGTCGGCTATTTCGATTTCTACGGCCGCAAGGTGGAAAATCCGGCGCCTGGCATCTATGTGGTGCGCCGCGCCGACGGAACAACGGGCAAGGCGGTTGTGCGCTGACCTGCCGCATGATGAGCCGTCGCTCTGAGCTGGCGGCTGATTGAGAAAAAAATATATAAAAGCGACAAAGCTTGGCTTAGTGCCGGGCTTTGTCGTTTTTATGTCGTTTCCGTGGCCGATTCCTGACATCAAAGAGGCATTTCGTTAATATGTCAGAAAAAATCAGTCTGTTTCCAAATGATATTTGTAACTTTGCAGTTCCCTCTTTATTGATGATATGGCAGAAGAGAAAAAGAAATTGTTAGGATTGTCGCTTGCCGACTTGGAAGCGGTGGCGGCTGAGATGGAGATGCCGAGGTTCACGGCGAAGCAGATGGCGCAATGGCTTTATGAGAAGCGTGCCACGACGGTCGACGAAATGACCAACTTGTCGAAGTCAAACCGCGCGCGCCTCAGCGAGCGCTACTGCGTGGGGCGTGAGGCTCCGGCGGAGGCTATGCGCAGTGTCGACGGTACGGTGAAATATCTGTTTCGCACTGCCGGTGGCAAAATGATAGAGAGTGTCTACATCCCTGACGCCGACCGTGCCACGCTGTGCGTGTCGTCGCAGATTGGATGCAAGATGAACTGCAGTTTCTGCATGACGGGAAAGCAGGGCTATCACGGCGATTTGACGGCGGCGGAGATTCTCAACCAGATTTTCAGCATTCCTGAGTCGCTGACGCTTACCAACATTGTTTTTATGGGTATGGGCGAGCCGATGGACAACTACATCGAGGTGGTGCGTGCCATCGCCGTGCTGACTGAACGTTGGGGACTGGCGTGGAGCCCGAAGCGCATCACGGTGTCGTCAATCGGCAAACTCGGCGATTTGAAACGGCTTGTGGAGCAGACCGACGTGCATATCGCAATCAGCGTGCATTCGCCTTATCATGAGGAGCGCAAACGCCTGATGCCTGTCGAGAACGCTTTCCCGATAAAGAAGGTGATGACGATGCTGCGCGACTACGATTTCGCACATCAGCGACGCCTCTCTGTGGAATACATCATGTGGGCTGGGCTTAACGACGACGAGGCGCATGCCGACGCTCTTGCAAAACTCCTGGAGGGACAGAAGGTGCGTGTCAACCTTATCCGTTTCCACGCTATCCCTGGCTCGGAACTGAAAACGAGTGACGAGCGGCGGATGACGGCTTTCCGCGACAGGCTGAACTCGCTCGGCGTGACTTGCACAATCCGCCGTTCGCGCGGAGAGGATATTATGGCGGCTTGCGGGATGCTTGCCGGACGCAAACTGAAAGACAACAAATAAATCACTATTCAATATGAACAGACAATTGACAAAACTCTCATTGGTTGCGCTGCTGATTTGCCTATTCTCGGGCTTGGCGTATGCGCAGGAGCCTTCGGGGTACTACAAGAAGGCGGAAGGCAAATGCCAGAAGGAATTGTTGAAACAACTGTGTGAAATCGTCGGACCGCACAAAAACGTGGGCTACAACGGATTGTGGAACGTGTACAAGGATTCGGACATTCGCCCTGGCACGAATTACTATTGGGACATGTATTCCACTTCGAAATTCCGCGAGGGACAGCAGAAGTGTGGCAACTACAGCCATGTGGGCGACTGCGTAAACCGCGAGCACTCGTTCCCGAAAAGCTGGTTCAAAGAGGGACAGCCGATGGTGTCGGACGCGTTCCATATTTATCCTACCGACGGTAAGGTGAACGGACAGCGCAGCAACTTCCCTTATGGCGAGTGTGCCAACGGAACAACGTTGCCGTCGTGCAATGGTGTGGACGCTCTCGGAAAACTCGGAAAGTCGACATTCCCGGGCTACTCGGGTACGGTTTTCGAGCCAGTTGACGAGTATAAGGGCGACTTTGCCCGCACGTATTTCTATATGGCGGCTTGCTATAACGACAAAATCGCTTCGTGGAGCAGCCCTATGCTTGCCGGAAACAGTTATCCTTGCTACACTACGTGGGCTGTAAATCTGCTCCTGAAATGGAACGAGCAAGACCCGGTGAGCCAGAAGGAGATTGACCGCAACAACGCTGTCTACAAGCATCAGAACAACCGAAACCCGTTTATCGACCATCCTGAGCTCGCGGAGTATATCTGGGGCGACAAGCAGAACATCGGATGGACTCCGGGCGGTGTGGTCGACCCGAAGATTACGTCGCCTTACAACGGCTTGACTGTCGACTTCGGTGTGACGGCTGTAAACACGACGCTTACCTATACTGTAAACGTAAAGGCGGAAGGCTTGACGCAGAATGTGGCTGTCAGCGTGGCTGGAGCTGGATTCAAGGCTTCGGCTGCAAGCATCGCTGCCGCAGATGCCAACAAGGGCACATCGATAAATCTGACCTATTCTTCGGCTGTGCAGGCATCTGCCACCGGAACGCTTACGCTGACAAGCGGCTCGGCTAAGTCGGTAGTGACGCTGAAGGCTCAGGCTGTCGACGGCATTCCCGCTCTTTCTGCATCAAACGTGACTGCCGACGGCTTTACAGCCCGTTGGGTCGACGTTGACAAGAACGGCGGCGACTATACGCTGAATGTGTATCTTGCCGACGGCACTACACTTGTGCCGGGATTCCCGAAAACGGTGAAGGCTGCGGCTCAGCAATATGCCGTGACTGATCTTGAATATCTGACAGAATATAAATATCAACTCAGCAACGTCAAGGGCATGAAGTCTAACTTGGTCAGCGTGACCACTGCCGACCTTGACCGCGAAATCAGTTTCGACCTGCCGGAAGGCGGACTCGTGTTGTCGGCGGCTCCGGGTGTCGACTCTGCTCCTGTGAAGGTGACTGTCTACGCTTCAAACGTTGAGGAGAATGAAATCAATGTGAGTGTGACAAAGGGCTTCCAAGTGAGCGCAGACAAGAGCGACTGGCGCAGTAGCCTCGCTGTCGACACTAAAACGGCTGAGACAATAGGCGCCGAAATCTATGTGCGCATACCTGCTTCTGCCGCCGGCACATACGATGGCACGCTCTCTGCCAGCACGGCAACCGTAGAGGGCGACGATGTGGATGTGAAGGCTGTGGTGACCGCGCCTGTGACATTCTTTGAGGATTTTGAGAAACCTGGCGCCGGACCGTACAACACGTTTAACTATAATGGCTCGGCTTGCAAATGGAGCGTTGTGAATGCCGGCATCGCAGCCCGTGAAGGCGATAAAGTGCATGGTACGCAGGCTCTTTGCACTGGAAAGAAAGGGGAGCGCTCGCTGACGATGCTTGAGGACAAGGTCGACGGCGCAGGAGAGGTATCGTTCTTCGCCGCTCCTTATGGCTCGGATGCAGCTCCGGTTGTGGAGCTAAGCTACTCTGTGGATCGCGGAAGCAATTGGATTAAAGTGAAGGAGTTCAGCGTAGATGACAAAAGCCAGCTTGTTGAGTGCTCGGCAACAATCAATGCTTCGCAGCCAGTGCGCATACGCCTGAACCAAGTTAGCGGCGGACGTTTGAACATCGATGACATTGGAATCACGGCGTTTGTGTCGTCGGTGGCTGCTGTGGGTGCGGATGCTGAATGGGATGCCTACTGCCGTGACGGCAAATTGGTGGTGGAAACGGCAAACGAGGCCGACATCCACGTCTATACTGTCGATGCGCGCGAGGCTTGCTGCACAACAGTCAGCGGCTCGACTACAATCGCGTTGCCTGCCGGTTACTACATTGTGGTGAACGGCGACGACAGCCGTAAGGTGGCAATAAAATAAAAACAACATAGAAACGCAACGCTTGAAGCGGCGTCGGGGCAACCCGGCGCCGCTTTTTCATATCGACGGCAGAGAGGATGCTGTTGTCTCCTCTGTAGTTTATTAACGTTTTTTATGTATGAAAAATACAAAAAAGAAAGAATTGTGTCGAAAAATATTTGAGATTTGTTATTTGCTTTGTTGTTTATCCTTTATCTTTGCGAAAAACATAAGTTATTGATTAGACTGCTTTTTGGCGTAGTGCCACATCTGCGCTGCTTTGTAGTGTTTTTACAATTTAAACCTTTTTTCAAATCCATCGAGCATATTGTGGCTGTCCGAAACCAAAAACTAATTATTATGAGACAATTCAACCTGACAGACTCTCTTTCCAGTGAAAAAGCTGGTCCTCCCTTGCCGAGACGTTGCATTTGGATGCGCATGGCGCTCGTCGTTCTGCTTGCTGTGTTTGCCGTTGCCACAATGCAGGCTGCGGATTATGGTATTAGAATCAATGGCTATAGCGTATGGGAAAAAAATTGCAACGACCTCTCTGGAATCAAGGGCGTGACAGGAAGCGTGAAGTACGATCCTGCAACAAAAACTCTGACACTCGAAAATGCCACCATAACGGGAATCGGAGATGAAAGATGTCTTTTTAATTCTGAATGTGAAGGCCTTAGAATTGTGCTGAAAGGTTCAAACAGGATTGTTAACAATGAAGGAGAGGGAATGGAGTTCCGGAGTGCTACCACTATTTGCGGTCCGGGGACGCTCGACATTAGAACAAAGGAAAAAGAAGCTATTCTGTTTATATATGTTCCTCTTGTCATTGAAGACTGTGAGATAACAATCAATGGTGAGAATACAGGCATATCGGGAGGCTTTATTAGCGAAAAGTCTGTGCTCACTGTGCGTAATTCCCGTGTCGATGTAAATGCAAAAAATGGTTGTGTTGTATATTTCGGAGGAATTGTTCTCGAAGACTGTGCAATTGTGCAGCCTAAGGGGGTGGTGTTCGATAAAGGATGTATGTCGTTGGCTATTGACGGTGAGATTGTGAAGGGCAGATTGGTGATTGGTAAGCCGAATTATGCCATCAGTGTGGCTGGTGTGGCTGTCACGAAGGACAACTGTAACGACCTCAGTGTGATTGACGGTGTGAGCGGAATAGTGAAGTATGACGGCATAACAAGAACGCTTACTCTTGAAAATGCCACAATTGCGCCTGGAAAAAGCACTGTGGGTATCTTTAATGCAGACTGCAATGACTTGACAATTAATGTGATTGGCGAAAATAGCATCAGCGTCGCTCTCGCTTGTATCTGGGCGGAAAAGGCTACAACAATAAGCGGAAGCGGCAAACTCAATCTCAAGTCGAACGTGCAGGACGGCATACATCTGCAACAGGCTCCGGTGACGATAGAGAACTGCAGCGTATATGCCGAGGGCACCTACGGCATAAAGGGCGTGGCAAACGAAAGCGGTAAGGTGGTTACCGTGCGCAATGCTCACTTGGAGGCTTACGGGAAAAGCGGCTCAGTGTGTCAAATCTCTGGACTCGTGCTTGATGGCAGCTACGTCAGTGCTCCCGAGAATGCTGCATTCGACCCAGTGTTGCAGGGCATTGCAGTCGATGGCTTTTTGGTGAAAACCAATGTTGTGATTGCCCCTGACGAAAAATATGGCATTATGGTGAACGAAGTGAATGTGACATCGAGTAATTGCAAGGATCTCAGTGTTATAGATGGCGTGACAGGAAAAGTGTCGTTCAATCCTAAAACTAAGGTTCTTATCCTTGATGGAGCTACTATTATAAATAATAAATTGTTTGGATCGGGCATCATCAACAGTGCGTGCGAAGGATTGACGATATGGCTGGAGGGCAATAACAGAATTACTTCTGATGGAGGGGCGCTTGTAATGGACAAGCCTACAACAATCAGCGGAACGGGCAAGCTTGACCTATCGTGCCGCGATGTATATTGTGTGTCTATAAGAGGTACCGCATTGACTATTGAAGACTGTGAAGTGGCGGTCAAAAGCAAATGGTGTATCTGCGGCAGTGATGCGCAAAATAACTCGCTGACGGTGCGTGATGCTGTGGTGCGTGTTGAGGGAGAGAATGGCGCGATAATCAATATTGACGCTCTCGTGCTCGAAGGCTGTGGCGTCACAGAGCCGGTCGGCGCGAAATTCGACGCCGCGCTGCGTGGCGTGGCTCTCGACGGGGCGTTGGTGAAAGGCAAGGTTGTGATTGGTCCTGTGACGTATGGTGTAAATGTGGCTGGCGTGGCTTTGACGGGCAAGAATTGCGGCGACCTCAGTGTGATACCTGGAGTGGAAGGCATGGCGTCGTTCGACCCTGCGACAAACACCATCTCCTTAGGAAACGCGACGATAACAGGCAATGTGGCTGTGAATAGTACGATTCCCGACTTGAAGATTATGCTGATTGGCGAAAACAATTTCATATCGAGCGATAAGGGTATATGCACGATAGGTGCGCTTACCGTATTGGGACCGGGAACGCTTAACATCAAAGCAAAAAACGACGGCATTATGACCGTTGCCTCGCCTGTTGTCATCGACGGCGCCAAGGTGAGCATCAATGCTGAAATGGGTGTTGCCGGAGCGAAGTGTATAGTTGGTGATGCCGACGTCGGCGATGAGCGGCTCGTGGTGCGCAAGGCTGACGTGGAGATAACCTCGGTGCTGGGCGCGGTTCCGGCAATCGGTGACGTGCAGCTTGACGGCTGCCACATCACGGAGCCGGCGGGCGCGGCGTTTGACTCCGCTATGAGGGCATTGGTGTTTGAAGGCAAGCCTGTTGAAAAACTTGTCATCAGGCCTGATGCCGACGGCATCCATGACATTACGGCCGATATTCCTGAGTCGCGCCGGGGCACGTTCAACATGCAGGGCGTGAAGCTCGACGTTGATTGGGACAGTCTGCCGGCAGGCATATACATTGTGGATGGTGTGAAGAAAGTGAAATTCTGAAAAAAATAAATCCTGACTTGCGGAAAAATTGCCGCCCCGGTTGTCGTCACGACATCCGGGGCGGTCTGCTACTATGGTAATTCAATCTCTGTGTATATGTTATGTCTATGAAATTGCTTCCAGCAGTTTGATGGCGTCAACATATTGCGCTATGCCTTCTGCCACCTTCTTGGCGTCGCTCATGGCGAGCACCACCGTTGAAGGGCGGTTGACCACGTCGCCGCCGGCAAACACTCCCTTGCGGGTTGTCATGCCGTAGGGCATGTCGCGTGTCAGCACATAGCCGCGGTCGTCAACGTCGATTCCTTCCGTTGTGGAGACTATACGGCTGGCTGGCTGTGAGCCGACAGCCATTATCACCACGTCGGCGTCTTCTTCGTGACGCTCGCCGTTGCACTCAATCACCACGTCGGTTATATCGCCTGCATCGTCGTGGATGTCGACAATGCTCGACTGCCATTCAAACTCCACTCCTTCGGAAACCGCTTCGTCGTATTCGGAGCGCAGCGCCGACATGTCGTTGATTGTGCGGTGGTAGACCACCGTCACCTTCTCTGCGCCCAGTCTCACTGCCGAGCGTGCCGCGTCCATAGCCGTGTTGCCGCATCCTATCACAAAGACGCGGTCGCCGTTGCCCACAGGCACTTCGTTGCGGTCGAGGTTGCCCTCGTTGTAGAGGCTCACGCGGCGCAGGAAGTATATGGCTTGGCGCACACCGCGCAGGTGTCCGCCGGGAATTTGCAGTTTCTTGGGCTTGGCTGTGCCTGTGCCCATGAAGATGGCGTCGAAGCCGCGGTCGAACATCTGGTCGACGGTCAGGTCCTGACCGATGGTCGTGTTGCAGCGGAAGACCACTCCGAGTTCCTCGATTTTGCGGATTTCGCGGCGCACCACCTCTTTAGGCAGTCGATATTCAGGAATGCCGAACATCAGCACGCCTCCCGGTTCTGGCTCCATCTCGAAGACCTCCACCGCGAAGCCTTTTCGCGCAAGGTCGCCGGCGACGGCAAGTCCGGCAGGTCCGCTGCCAATCACCGCCACGTGTCCACGCGTCTTCTGCGGCAGCCGCTCGCGGATGAGCTGCATGTTGCCGTCGAAGTCGGCAACGAAGCGTTCCAGTTTGCCTATAGCCACAGGGCGTCCCTTTTTTCCGAGTACACAATGCCCCTCGCACTGACGCTCGTGAGGGCATACGCGTCCGCACACGGCAGGCAGGTTGCTCTTGCCGTTGATTATGTGCATGGCGTTTCCGAGATTGCCCATCGACAGTTCGTGAATCCAGTCGGGAATGTCCTGACTGATCGGGCAGCCCTTGCTGCAAAGCGGTGCCTTGCAGTGAAGGCATCGCTTTGCCTCGTTAATAGCCTCGAGCATAGTGAAACTTTCGTTGGTTTCCGAGAAACGCTCTTTTGTTTTAGCCGATTGTTCCATAACTATATATAGTGACGCAAAATTACTATTCTTGTTTATTATAACAAAATCAAAACGAAACTTTTTGCTTTCATTTTGAAAGTTTTTTGATACTGATTCGCTTTCGCTATTTCGTTTACCACATTTTTAGCTACATCCACGATGGTTTGTGCCATCTCTGTGTCGGCAGAGCCGGCATCGCCGCCTGCACGCTTGTCGTTGAGAAAGGAGAGTGGCGCAACGGCGCGTTTGGCGCCTATCATGGTGAACAACGGCAGCATCTTGTGGGCGGTCTCAGCCATTTCTTTCAGGTTGCCGTCGGCTATGGCGCGCTCCATACGCTGGATGTTTTTCCGCGTTTCTTCGGCAAACGTGAGCATAATCTCGCGCGAGGCGTCGGCGTCGTCGGCGCTGAATGCTGTCAGTGCGGAGAAGTCGAATGTGTCGGTCTCGTTATTTGCGATGGCAGCCTCAACCACGTCGACAATTTCTTGCTGGCGGAACGGCTTGTGCAGACATCCAGTAAAGCCTTCGCCGCGCAGCGAGTCTACGTCCATGTCGCTGCGTGCGGTCACGGCTATTACGGGAATCGACGCTGCCTCGTCGCATCCGAGGGAGCGGAGGTTGCGCAGCAGGTCGAAGCCGTTCATGGCTGGCATCTGGATGTCGGTAAGCACGGCGTCGTGGTGGCATTCTGCGATTTTGACAAACAGTTCCTGTGGCTGCCGGCATACGGTGACGTTGGCACCAAGATTGCGCAGCATGGCTTCCGTGAGCTGCAGTTGCAGATTGTCGTCGTCGATGAGCAGCAGGCTCCACGGCTGGCTGAACCGGGCGTTTGCCGCGGGGCGTTCGTTGGCAGATGTTGTGTCGGCATCGTCTTTAGGCATCGGCAGCTCGACGCCGAACCGGCTGCCTTCTCCTGGTTTGCTGCTCACGCTCATCGTGCCTCCGAGCAGAGCCACGAGTTTCTGTGTTATCGACAGTCCGAGTCCGAAACCTTCCTGTCCCTGCGCGCTTTTCAGACGGGTAAACTCCTGGAATATTCGTTTCTGCTCGTCTTCGGTCATTCCGCATCCGGTGTCGGCTACGCTGATGCTTAGCCGTCCATTGTCGAGTTTTGCAGACATTGACACAGAGCCTTCCTTGGTGAATTTCATTGCATTCGACATCAGATTCTCGACAATCTGTCGGATGCGGAAAGGATCGCCTGAGAAATAGCCGTCGAGCGCGCTGTCGCAGTCGTATTCAAGGCGCAGACCCTTTGCGGCTGCTGCCGGACGGTAGCTGTCGGCAACGGCGTTGAGCAGTTGCTGCGGGTTGAACGCCGCGGTGTTGATGTCCATCTTGTCGGCGTCCAGACGGTGGTAGTCGAGCAGCGAGTTGACAAGGTCAAGCAGATGTTTCGCCGACGTCTGCATATTGCCGAGGTATGCCGCGCGTTTCTTTCCGTCGGCTGTCTTGTCGAGCAAATCGGCATAGCCGATTATCGAGCCGACAGGAGCCTTGATGTCGTGGGTGATGGTGAGCATCAGCCTTTGGCGCACGTCAAGCAGGTCCTCGGCGCGTTTCTTGGCTTTTTCCAGCTCGTGGCGGTAATGGTTGCTGCGGGTGATGTCGCGCCATATCATAAACAGGAACGCCATTGCCAGAACCACTGCGGCAAATGCTATTGCGGCAATCTCACGGGCGGCATGGCGTCGCACCGATTCGGCTTGCAGATGCTTTGTCTCTGCCGTGCGCGAGCTCTCGTCGACAATCACGGCAAGCAGCTCGCTCACCTTGCGGCTCAGCATCTGTCCGTTGATGCGCAGTTCCGCCGTCTGCCGCTTCAGCTGTGCGATTTGTCCGATACGGTGTCCGTCGACCCGCTTGCGCACACCGGAAAGCATTTTCACCACCGTGTCGGCGGGGTTGATGGTGTTGGCGAGCGTGTCGGTGTGATGCTCCGTGACCGTCTCGCTCACGTGCTGCGGATTGTTGTCTTCCTTTGAGAAAGCATCGCGCAGACGTCCGAAAAAGTTTTTCCGTTTCTTGTGAACCACATATTCGCTTGTGCGCACCGTTTGCGAATGCTGCACTTTCGGCGCCGCTATCTCGCGGTTCTGGTTCGCTATGAGGTCGCTGATATATTGTTGGTAAAGTTCGTCGGAGTTGTCGGCCTCCATTGCGTCGAGCAGGTTGTCCATGTTGTCAACCTTTCTGCCGAGCAGCATTTTCACAGAGTCGAGCCTCGCCACCTGTGTGCGGTCGTTGACGATGGCGCGCAGCGAATCGACTGCCTGTGCTGTCAGCATCATAGCATCGACATAAGACTGAAACAGGTCGGTCTGCCCGGCGCTCAACGCCTGTCCAATCACCTCCGCCTGATACAGCCGGCTCACAACGTCGTTTGTGGCGCGTTGCCGGTTGTTGATGGTGCGTTCGGCACCGTCGGAGCGTGTCAGCGAGTCGAGAACGCCTACAATCAGCCACACCGCCGCCAAAAACAACGCTATAACCGCCGCATATCCCACGGCGGCCTTCATCTTGGTCGATAAATTCAATCGTTTCATAACTTTTGCAATTTAAGGGGAATCCAAAGGTAGCAAAAACCTCCAAATTCGCCAAAATTCGTAGTGTTTAGGCAAAAGATCGCTCAGAAAAATGTAGTGTTTAGGCAAAAGATCGCTCAGAAAAATGTAGTGTTTGGGCAAAAGATCGCTCAGAAAAATGTAGTGTTTAGGCAAAAGATCGTGTAAAAAAGTGTATCTTTGCAATGTAATTGTCTAAAATATAGAAAAATAATCCTTAATGTCTGAAAGATATGGAAAGAACGGTAATGATGCAATTGAAAAATTGGAAAAACAGTCAGTTCAGAAAACCTTTGATTTTGACAGGGGCAAGGCAGGTTGGGAAGACGTATGTGCTGAAAGAATTCGGCAAGAAGGAATTTAAAAATGTTGCATACGTAAACTGCGACAATAACCCTGACGTGCGAAGCCTTTTTGATGAGGATTATGATATGAAAAAGGTGCTGATGATAATAGGTGCGATTACGAAGCAGCCTATTGTCCCTGGCGAAACCTTGATAATTCTTGATGAAATTCAAGAGTTGCCGAGAGGCCTCTCTTCGTTAAAATATTTTTGTGAGGAAATTCCGGAATACCATGTCGTGGTGGCTGGCTCGTTGCTTGGCGTGGCGATGCGGCAAGGTGAATCGGCGCCAGTGGGGAAGGTTAATGTTATGCAGATGTTTCCAATGTCGTTTGAAGAATATCTGATGGCAAGGGGAGAGTCGCAGGTTTGTGGACTGCTTGGCAAGAAAGATTGGGCGTCGATTAACATACTTCACGATAGGCTTACTAAATTACTCCGGGAATATTATTTTGTCGGAGGTATGCCGGAGGCTGTGAAGACGTTTATCGACACAAATGATGTAAATGCGGTGAGGCAAGTGCAAAACGACATTTTGTTTGTTTATCGCAGCGATATGTCAAAGCATGTGACGCCAACTGTGGCAACTCGTATAAGTATGGTATGGCAGTCGATTCCGACGCAGCTCGCCCATGAGAACAAGAAGTTTGTTTATGGTGCTGTCAAGGCCGGTGCGAGGGCGAAGGACTTCGAGTTGGCAATACAATGGTTGGTGGATGCCGGGTTGGCTTATCGTGTGCCGCGTGTGAAAGCAGTTGGAAAACCATTGAAATTTTATGAAGATTTCAATGCATTCAAGCTGTTTGTTGTCGACAGTGGACTCCTTGGAGCAATGGGCGAGATGGAGCCGATTGACATGCTTATGCCAGGCAATTCAATGGCGGAAAGCAAAGGTGCGTTTACGGAGAACTATGTGCTGTGCCAGCTGATGTGTCTAAATGACATCCATTGTTATTATTACAGCCGCGATGATTCCAGACTGGAGATAGATTTTGTTGTGCAATATAAGGGCGAAATAGTGCCGATAGAGGTTAAGGCAGAGGAGAATTTGAGGTCAAAGTCGCTTCGCTCGTTTGTTGACAGTCACAAAGGTCTGGAGGGAGTCAGATTCTCAATGTCGCCATACCGTAGGCAGGATTGGATGCGCAACATCCCGCTGTATGCCGTAGGCGCATTGTAGGCGGTGCGGTTGGCAAGAATCATAGAAATGCTTGTGGAAAATATGTTGTTAAGCATCTTTTTTGGTGTTGTTGGCGAAAATAATATGACAATAATAATGGAGAATGCTAAAAATATCGTAATTTTGCGCTCAAAATAGGTATAGTTTATATGCAGAATATCAGAAACATTGCCATCATCGCTCACGTGGACCACGGAAAGACGACATTGGTGGACAAAATGCTGCTTGCGGGAAACCTTTTCCGCGACAATCAGAACACAGGAGAATTGATGCTCGACAACAACGACCTTGAACGCGAACGCGGCATCACAATCCTCTCGAAAAACGTTTCAATCAACTACAACGGTTACAAAATCAATATTATCGACACTCCGGGACACTCCGACTTCGGTGGTGAGGTGGAGCGCGTGCTCAATATGGCTGACGGATGCTTGCTGCTCGTCGACGCTTTCGAGGGCCCGATGCCGCAGACGCGTTTCGTGCTTCAGAAAGCCATCCAGATGGGGCTGAAACCGATTGTCGTAATCAATAAGGTTGACAAGCCGAACTGCCGTCCTGACGAGGTCAACGAGATGGTGTTTGACTTGATGTTCAACCTCAATGCAACCGAAGAACAACTCGACTTCCCGACAATCTATGGCTCTGCAAAGCAGAACTGGATGAGCGACGATTGGAAAAAACCGACCGACAACATCATCCCGCTGCTCGACGCCATCATCAAATATATTCCAGGACCTCAAGTGCTCGAGGGCACTCCGCAAATGCTCATCACGTCGCTCGACTACTCGTCGTATGTAGGACGTATCGCAATTGGCCGTGTGCATCGCGGCGAACTGCGCGAGGGCATGGAGATTGGCCTTTGCAAGAAGGACGGCTCGGTGGTGCGCCAGCGCATCAAGGAGCTTCACACATTCGAGGGTATGGGACGCCGCAAGGTGGAAAGCGTGAAGAGTGGCGACATCTGTGCGCTTGTCGGTATCGAAGGCTTTGAAATCGGCGACACTGTGACCGATCCGGTCAACCCTGAACCATTGGAGCGCATCGCAATCGACGAGCCTACAATGTCGATGGTGTTCACTATCAACGACTCTCCATTCTTCGGAAAAGACGGCAAGTTTGTGACGTCGCGCCACATTGCCGAGCGTTTGGAGCGCGAGCTCGACAAGAACCTCGCTCTCCGGGTGAAGAAAGAGCCACACGAGGACGTTTGGACGGTGTTCGGCCGTGGCGTGCTCCACTTGTCTGTGCTTATCGAGACAATGCGTCGCGAGGGCTACGAGCTGCAGGTGGGACAGCCTCAGGTTATCATCAAGGAAATCGACGGTCAGAAATGCGAGCCGGTGGAGTTGATGACTGTCAACGTGCCTGAAGAGTACTCAAGCAAGATTATCGATATGGTGACACGCCGTCGTGGCGAGCTCGTGTCGATGACCACGCAGAACGACCGCCTGCAGATGGAATTCCACATCCCGTCGCGTGGCATCATCGGTCTGCGCACAAACGTGCTGACGGCATCGGCGGGCGAGGCTATCATGAGCCACCAGTTCTTGGAATATCAGCCGTGGAAGGGCGAAATCGAACGCCGCACCAACGGTTCGCTCATCGCAATGGAGTCGGGCACTGCCTATGCTTATGCCATCGACAAGTTGCAGGATCGCGGACGTTTCTTCATCTTCCCGCAGGAGGAGGTGTATGCCGGACAGGTGGTTGGCGAGAATGCCAAGGACAACGATATCGTGGTGAACGTCACCAAGTCGAAGAAGCTTACGAATATGCGTGCGTCGGGTGCCGACGACAAGGCGCGCATCATCCCGCCGGTTGTGTTCAGCCTCGAGGAGGCGCTTGAATACATTAAGGCTGACGAGTATGTCGAGGTTACGCCTAACCACATGCGTATGCGCAAAATCATTCTTGACGAGCTTGAACGCAAGCGTGCCAACAAGAACAATTAGACAATAGGTAAAAAAGAGAAGTGGCGATGGAATGCGGATGTGATGACGCGTTCCATCGCTTTTTTAGTATGCAATGAAGCCCCGGTTAACGACTGGGTGATTTCTCTATAACGGAATTGCCCGATTCTCGCCGAATTGTAGTAACTTTGCCGCCCTATGGCAACAACGGTCGATTATAGTTATAAACAGATTTGGCGAGTGGCTTATCCTATTTTGGTAAGCCTTTTGATGGAACAGATGATAGCGCTTACCGACACGGCTTTCATGGGACGTGTCGGCGAGGTGGAACTTGGCGCGGCGGCTATCGCTGGAGTGTTCTATATGGTTATCTTTATGGCTGGCCATGGATTCTGCGTGGGTACGCAGATTCTGATTGCGCGACGCAATGGCGAACGGCGTTATGGTGAGGTGGGGCAGGTGTTCTACCAGGGCTTGTATTTCTTGATGGCGCTTGCCGCGGTGCTGTTTGTCGCATGCCAGATGTATGCCGATGAAATTCTGTCGATGATGATTTCCTCGCCCAACATTCTTGCCAAGGCGGAGGACTATATCCATTGGCGTGTCTATGGCTTCTTCTTTGCCTTTGCCGGCGGTATGTTCAGGTCGTTCTATGTTGGCACGACGCAGACAAAGACTCTCACGCTCAACTCCATTGTAATGGTGCTGTCGAATGTGGTGTTCAACTATGTGCTCGTGTTTGGCAAATGCGGCTTGCCCGCGCTCGGAATCGCTGGCGCGGCGATAGGCTCGTCGCTTGCCGAACTTGTGTCGCTGGTGTTTTTTGTCTGCTATACGCGTGCGAAAATCGATTGCCGACATTTCGGTCTGTCGCGTTTCCCCGCGCTCGACATCAAGCGTCAGCGCTCTATCCTCAGCGTGTCGATGTGGGTGATGGTGCAGAGTTTCGTATCGCTGTCCACGTGGTTTATCTTCTTTGTCTATATCGAGCATCTTGGCGAGGAGTCGCTTGCCATAGCCAACCTTGCACGCAACATCAGCGGACTTCCGTTTATGATGGTGATAGCGTTTGCCTCGGCGGCAAGCTCGATTGTCAGCAATATGATAGGGGCTGGTCAGACCGACAAGGTGGCGCTTGCCATACGTCGCCATATATGGCTCGCATATCTTTGCGTGGTGCCGTTGCTGCTGGTTGTGGCGGCTTTCCCTCAAATGTTTATACGCATCTACACCGACATTCCGCAACTTATCGACGCTGCGGTGCCTACGGTGTGGGTGATGTGTTCCGCCTATACGGTGCTGGTGCCTGCAAACGTGCTGTTCAGCAGCGTGTCGGGCACCGGCGACACCCGTATGGCATTCTGGCTTGAGATGGCTGCGCTGGTGTTCTATATGATATATAACACATGGGTTGTCTACATCATGCGTGTCGACGTGATGTGGGCATGGACGGCGGAGATTGTCTACGGGTCGCTGATGTTTGTCTTTTGCGGGGCGTACATGCGCCGGGGCTCATGGCGCAGACGAAGCATCTGATGCTGCTTACCGAAGCACTACCTTCTGTGTGTCGGCGCCTTGCTTGCGGATGTAAATGCCTTTTTCTGGGTTGTTGACCTTCCTGCCTGCAGGTCGAACCATTCGGCTGCATCGGATGTTGCAATCTCGGCGACCGCCCCGTTGCCGTCTTTGAAAGGGTCGAGGGCTGCGTTCTTGAACCTTAATTCCGCAACTCTATAAATTCTAACTTTTATAACATCTTGAGCAATAAAAACTTACCCAGGATTTTGCTGTGCCAGAGGATTCACTTAACTTAGTGTTGCAAAAATAATTAAACAAAACTTCATCAAGCATGGCAAAAGTATGAATAAAAATCCGAAAAACTCATCTTTTGGTGGTATATTTCCAATTATGGAGAAATTAGACAGGTACTGATGTTACGGAAGTTTTGCCGGACAGCAATATTTGATAATATAGGCTGCGGTTCGGAAGAGCAAAATCAAATAAATTTGTTTTGCTCTTCTCTTACCTTGCACTATCTTTGTCCTTGAAAAATATTGAGATATGGAAATATCCGAACTTTGCGGACTGCTGATGCCGGCAGCCCGCGTTGCGGCATTGGGTAAATGCTTTAAAGATAAAAAGATAAAGAGAATCAAACTTGACGGGCTTGTGGGTTCGGCTCCATCAGTCGTGTTCTCGCAGTTGCCTCGATTGAAGCAGCCTTATCTTGCAGTTGCCAACGATATGGATGAGGCGGGATATTTATATAGTGACCTGTGCCAGATTTTAGGTGAACAGGCGGCTTTGCTTTTCCCGTCGGGCTATAAACGCGACATCAAATATGGTCAGGAGGACGCTCCGTCGCAGATTCTGCGTGCGGAGGTGCTTAGCCGATGGGACGACCCTCAGTTGCGCGTTGTGGTCACATATCCTGAGGCGCTTGCTGAAAAGGTGGCTATGCGTCAGCAATTGATCGACAGCACATTGTCGTTCCGTCGTGGCGGCACAGCCGACTTGACGGCGACGGCGCAGCGTCTGCGCGACTTTGGCTTTGTGACGGTCGATTACGTGTACGAGCCGGGACAGTTTGCCGTGCGTGGCTCCATCCTTGATATTTTTTCATTCACCAATGAGCAGCCCTACCGTATCGACTTTTTTGGCGACGACATCGAAAGCATTCGCACGTTCAATATAGAAACGCAGTTGTCGGAGCGGTCGGTCGATGAGATTACGGTGGTCAATAATTTGTCTACCGGCGCAGGCGGCGGCGAGTCGTTGCTGCGGTTTGCAGGAGCCGACACGGTGTTGCTGATTCACGACCGCGAATGGTTGCGGCAGCGTGTGCGTGCCGTGGCGGAGGAAACGTTGTCGGAAAGTGCGTTGATTGCCGATGAGGGCGACAAGCATGCTATGGACAATGTGGTCGACGCAGAGCAGTTCTGCTGCGACATCGACAGCCACCGCTATGCCGACTATGCGGTTAGCAACCGTGGCGACTATGATGCGGCGCTGACTTTTGACACATCGTTGCAGGGCGTGTTCCACAAAAATTTCGACATCATCAGTTCTACGTTCCGTCAGTTTGAGTCGGACGGCTACAAAATATACATACTTTCCGACAGCGAGCCTCAGTTTGAACGTCTGCGCTCTATCTTCGACGACCGAAAGGACGATATCCGCTTCACGCCGGTGCTGCGCACGCTTCATGAGGGATTTGTCGACAACGAGCGTAAGATTTGCGCGTTTACCGACCATCAGATTTTTGAACGCTTCCATAAGTACACGCTCAAGAGCGACCGTGTGCGTTCGGGCAAGTTGGCACTGTCGCTGAAGGAGTTGTCGCAGATAGAGGTGGGCGATTTTATTGTGCATGTCGACCACGGAGTGGGACGCTTTGGCGGGTTGGTGCGCACTGCCGTCAACGGAAAGATGCAGGAGATGATAAAACTCACGTATCTCAACGATGATAAGATTTTTGTGTCGATTCATTCGCTCCACAAACTGGCAAAATACCGCGGCAAGGAGGGTGTGCCTCCGAAGCTCAACAAACTTGGGTCGGGGGCGTGGAACAGGGTGAAGGAGCGCACGAAGTCGAAACTCAAAGACATCGCGCGCGACCTTATCCAGCTTTATGCCGCACGCCGCAAGGAGAAGGGATTCGCATATTCGCCCGACGGATATCTGCAGCATGAGCTTGAGGCTTCGTTTATCTATGAGGACACGCCCGACCAGCTGAAGGCGACGGAGGCGGTGAAGGCCGACATGGAGAGCGAACGCCCGATGGACCGCCTGGTGTGTGGCGATGTGGGATTCGGCAAGACGGAAGTGGCGATACGCGCTGCGTTTAAGGCTGCCACCGACGGCAAGCAGACCGCTGTGCTTGTGCCCACCACGGTGCTGGCTTATCAGCATTTCACCACGTTCTCAGAACGCTTGAAGGACTTTCCCGTGCGTGTCGACTATCTCAGCCGTGCGCGTAAGCCGAAAGACGTGAAGCGCATCCTTGAGGAATTGAAGGAAGGTAAAATAGACATAATCATAGGCACTCACAAACTTATCGGAAAGACGGTGCAGTTCAAAGACTTGGGGCTGCTCGTGGTCGATGAGGAGCAGAAATTCGGCGTCGGTGTGAAGGAAAAACTGAAACAGCTGAAGGTGAACGTGGACACGCTCACAATGTCGGCTACGCCGATTCCGCGCACGCTGCAGTTCTCATTGATGGGCGCGCGCGACCTCAGCGCCATCAACACGCCGCCGCGCAACCGCTATCCGATTATAACCAATGTCACTGCCCTCGATGACGAAATACTGCGCGAGGCAATCAATTTTGAGCTGGCGCGTGGCGGACAGGTGTTTATTGTAAACAACCGCATCGAGCAGCTGTTCGACCTTGAGAGCCGGGTGCGCCGTCTGGTGCCCGACGCCCGCACTGTGGTGGGGCATGGACAGATGGCGTCCGACAAGCTGGAGCAGACAATCATCGACTTCGCCGCGCATCAGTACGACGTGCTGCTTGCCACCACAATCATTGAAAGCGGCATCGATATGCCGAATGTCAACACCATCATAATCAACAATGCGCAGAATTTCGGTTTGTCGGAACTGCATCAGTTGCGTGGACGGGTGGGGCGTAGCAACCGCAAGGCGTTCTGCTATCTGCTTGTGCCGCCTGAAGCCGCGCTCACACCGGTGGCGCGTCGCCGTCTGCAAGCCATCGAGAGCTTCTCCGACCTCGGCAGTGGCATACATATCGCCATGCAGGACCTCGACATCCGCGGCGCCGGAAACCTGCTCGGAGCCGAGCAGAGCGGCTTTATCGCCGACCTCGGCTATGAGACGTATCAGAAAATTCTCAAAGAAGCGGTGCTTGAATTGAAGACGGAGGAATTTGCCGACACCTTCGCCGACGAGCATCAAGACTCCGCCAACACCGAATATGCCAACGACTGCACCATCGAGAGCGACCTCGAAATCCTCTTTCCGGCATCCTACGTGCCTCAGGAGAGCGAGCGCATACTCCTGTACCAAGAACTCGACAACATGGAGCGGCAGGAGGATGTCGATGCCTTCTGCAAGCGGCTTGAAGACCGTTTCGGAGCGATTCCCGACCAAGCGCGCGAGTTGATTCTTGTGGTCACGTTGCGCAGGCTTGCCCGCCGTCTCGGCATTGAGAAAATCGTGTTGAAGCAGGGGCACATGACAATGTTTTTCGTTTCGTCGGAAAATGCGGCCTACTATCAGTCGCCGGCATTCGGGCGCATCCTGACTTATCTGCAGCAGAATGTGCGCATAGCTAACCTCAATGAGCACAACAACCGCAGGTCGATGCGCATCGACGGCATCAAGACCGTGCGCGAAGCCACCGACGTTGTGCGCCACATCCTCGATCTCCCCGTCTGCGATTAGACGTGGCGCGCCTTTCCGTGAAATCCATGCGGAATAGGCGATGGAGGGAAAAGCACACTGTCGCTGAACAAGGAGCTTATACACAAACTATGCTGATGGCAAGGCATCAGAAAATCGCCAAACTCTTTGATAAAGATTTTTGGGTGAGACACGATGATGGAGTAGGGAGCAACAGATGATCAATAAGATTTGGGCGCAGGCTGGTATGAAAGCGTTGGCAGAGATAGCAGACATCTATCCTCGTGACAGCTGTCTCTTTGGCGATAGCTTTGCTATGGACTTCATTAATTATGGCGACAAAATTATCTATTGTGCAATGTACTTGTATGTTGGCTACATCAACGAGGCTACCAACTTTACTGAAAGCCAAGGTGGAGGCGGTAGCGATACCAAGGATTGGGGACGTGAGAAGGATGAAGATGAGATAGAATGGATAAGACGATGCTTGCAGAAAGCAACTCGGATGATGAAACCAAGAAAGAGCAAAGGGCTAAGTCGATAGTTTTATAGTGGAAGGCATATTTACAACATGTCTTCCACTATAAAACTTGACAACGGAACCACAAAGAGAATGAAGGGCATTAGGTAGCACATAGCCCTGCCAGAGTGTGGACATGGCATATATTCCCTGTGTATCAATTAGAACATGATAGACAAGGGCATCTCCTGAAGCTATGACAACTTGATTGGAGAGATTATAAGTAAAACTTTTTTAATTCAGCAAACACCAAGTATCTCAATATAATTTGCAGTGGTATCTTGATTCAAACCCCAACGCTCTTATATAGCCAAAGGAATTTGACGTTAGAAATTCGTTTTGGAGTGAGAAATAATAGACACCATTTCTCGCTTCAAATAGTTTCTTTCCATTTTTTTCTTCTGGTATCATATCTTCAATGGTATCCCATGGGTTTATTGAAAAAGCATATGAAAAAACATCATATTGGATAATTGTACCTTTAGGAAGAGATGCGGGGAAAACAGGAAGGCTTTGCAAGCTATAGAAAGACGTTTCGGCTTTTTTCTTTGGTGGAATCAGAACGTAATCAAATCTATGAAAATCTTTGTTCCGCAAAGTGTTGCCTATAGGATTTACAGATGTTACATTTTCATCGGCATTGTCACAATAGAACAACATTAGAGTGCTGAGATCTATGAAAATGTACATATTGGTGTTGTTTTCCAGCAAGAGAGCCAATTCTTCTCTGTTATAGAACACACTGATTGACAAACCATCATTCTGTTCCTTCAAATAAAAATATGTTCTGAAAACGCCATTTCCAATTCGTTCATTTTTCCATGTCCAATAGTCAATGTCTATGCTTCTTCTCTGGCCAAATAGCTCATAAAACCTTTTTTCTGTCACATGTGTAATGCCAAGTTCTTCTGCATCTGAAGAGTTCCAATTTTCAGAAACGGTAAGTTCCGTATCACCACAATACAGCATAACGTCAGTAAACTTTAAAGTTTTCTGACAATATCCTGCAATGCAAAATAGGAAAAACAAATATGTTAATATTACCCTTTTCATCTTGGTTACTTAAAGCGGAACGAATCAATTATCTCAGTTGCAATATTATCTTGCTTTTTTGTCGTCACAGAGCCAAACTTGATATTGTACAGAATATCGCCTTTCTTGAACGTGTAAGAAATGTGTTTTACCTTTTGTCCTTGACTGGAAATCTCTTGAACTGCTCTATAGCATTTCATTCCGTCAACACTCATCTGTTTTTCGTTCAAGATTTTAAAACCAGCTTGGCGAAGATTCTCATTTCCTTCTGCATTCACTTCTGAAAGAGTACAATCCGTTTTAAAACGAACAATGGTAAACCCGAAATTCTCTGGTTGATGGCCGATGTATACTTCCGTCATTTCGTCCAAATGCTCTATAACATTCCATCCTTTAGGGTACTTCACGGAATAGAATTTGGTCGAATACGTCTTTTCAAGAGAAACAACTTCTGCTTCTTCTATTGCAGCATCAGCACCTTCTCCCATTCCATTTAGTTTCATCGAATTTCATTTAGTTTCATCGAAGTGTAGATGTGCTTTATAATCTCTATTATCTCTGATTGGCTAAGTATATCAGAACTTACATTGAGAAGATAGTTCTTTCCATCCAAATATTTGAGCATATAAAGGTCATAAGCCGACCACATGTTGTTCCCTCTTGTGATTTTATAGAATGATGTTGTATCAGAAGACTGGAAGAGATTATAAGAAAAAGTATTGTCTGTAGTATGTTTGTTACGGATATATTCTTCTATACTTCCTTCGTTAATACGTTGTATGGTGATTGTTAGATGGGAATTGGTATTCTCAAAACTCATTAAATCAAGAATACATCTCCCCTGTGTTGCGTTCGATGGGACCTCAACACTATATGTATTGTCAACGCTTGAGTATATTCTGTAAGTTATCTTTTTCTTCTGCCCACATGATGTGAATATAACTATAGAAAGCAGTAATCCAACAAAATATTTCATTCTCATAATTCTATTTATTTTTTAATGACATGCTCTTACTAATGCAAATATTATAGTGGCGATAATTCCGCCTATGATATAACCACAAGCGCCATCCCAAGCCCCTTCCGCTGCGACTTTTGATGTATCTTTTAGACTCTTGAAGAATTCGTCAACCCTATCTTTAGCGTAGACTCTTGCCTTGTTGATGTCATCCCTCAGATCTTCATCATATACATCATAATCATAATTCCAAGACTCCGACTGTGGCCTTGGCCTTTGGCGTTTGAACTTGCTATTCTCGCATTGTTTAGTAAACAATTGATATTCCTTGTTGTATCTTGCCCGACTAATATTATCATTTAGAATCTTATACGACTCATTGATGTCTTGCATCATTTCTGTAACATCAACTCCTGGATTCCTGTCAGGATGCCATTCCAGTGATTTCTTTCTGTATGCCTTCTTTATCTCCTCTTTGGTGGCTGAAAAAGAAACACCCAATATCTGATAATAGTCTTTGAACATTCCGATTTTGCTTTACTTCTGAAGAATGGATGTATCGTCTTTTTTTTCATTATTCTTAGGCTTTTTCCAAATAGCTCTCAGTGCCCCTATCAAGGCTCCAAATACAATTAGGCCCAAAATACCAGGTGTCTTCTGACCAGCATCACTCCTTGAAATGACAATTGCACCAAAAATGATAACGAATAGAACAACTACTCCTATAGTAGCCAAGATTTTAGATAATTCACTCATAATCGTCTCTTCTGTCTTTACATTTATCCATAGGCTCCAATATGGCAATTATTAATGCTTACTATTTGATACATACGAAAAAGCGCGGAGCCTGTTCTGTTGCTCGTTTCACGTGTAGAGGCTCTGGCATCGCCCAATTTGTCGAAACGAGCAACGCCGAAAGCCCCACGCCAGTGTAAGTATATAGAATGCACCCTTGACAACGAACGATAAAACGTCCGAAGCCAATGAGGGCTGTATATAATACACCTCATGAGGCGTTCTGCATTGCTTTGTTTTTGACAAATTGTGTCGTGAACTGCCAGATTCCTACACGTCAAAACCAAAGCGTACAAAAACGCCTTTTACCATATGTATGTCTGCCCAACTTCTGCCCATCGGGGCTTCCGGTATAGGTATAGACGTTACGAAGGTAACACTTTTATCTCGGAAACCACTTTGTTTGGCTGGTAAAGTATGATTTTAAGGTCTGATTTAACATTATTAAATATAAATATGTCAAAGAATTCTACTTTTGCATGATTTTTCTCGCTAAAAAGTTTGTATTCTCAATGATTATTCGTATCTTTGCACCGTCAGTTCCCACCAAGCCTCTCAACGATGCTCAAATGCGTGGGGCTTTTTTTGTATATATACGTTCACTCTCAAAATACGCTAATGGAAAGATTACCGCACTTCATGAAACATTATATGACAGAGGCAGACTTGATGGCTCTGTTGAAAAGTCGTGGGCTTGTCATTTCCGATAAAGACAAAGCGGTACGGTATTTGGAGAGCATCGGGTACTATCGCCTTTCTGCCTATATGTACCCATTCTTGAAAGCTCCAAAGGGAACTCATCAGTATAAAGATGGTACAACTTTCCAACAAGTGTTGAATCTCTATCGGTTCGACAAGAAGTTGCGTATGCTTCTTCTCAATGAGATTGAGAAAGTAGAGATAGCTATTCGTCGTGCCATTATGAATATACCAGTGCAGATGACTGGAGATATTTATTGGCTGACAAATTCTGTTCACTTTGCCAACCAAAGAACTTTTCAAGAAACAAAGAACACCATCGACAGAGAATATACGAAATCAACAGAAGAATTTATCAAGCATTTCAAGAACAGCTATTGCGACCCATATCCTCCTTCATGGATTTTGGGTGAGTTGCTGACGATGGGCAATGTGAATATGATTTACCGTAATCTGAAAGCAGACAAGATACGCAAGCGTATCTCTCATTATTTTGGCTTGCAACCTATCGTCTTGGAATCTTGGATAACATCTTTGACTTTGTTGCGAAATGCCTGTTGCCACCATTCAAGGGTGTGGAACAAGGTAAGTTCTATCATGCCTGTTTCTCCAAGAAGAATTGCTCATTCCTGGATTACCCTGCCAACAAACCCTCAAAGAGTGTATTTCACAATCTGCATCATCAAGTATTTCCTTGACATCATATCACCTGACAATGATATGCTTGACAAGATGAACAGACTTTTTGCTACGTTTCCAGAAATAGATAAGGCTGCCCTTGGTTTTCCTTCTGGTTGGGAAAACGAATCACTGTGGCAATAAAAGACATATGGAGTGACTACTAACCACCTCACATCACCCACATTTTCGTAATTTCGGTGTGACAGAAGGTTAAAAACGTTAAATCTTACCTTTTCGTATCTAAACAGAATCCATATTGTTGCTTTTCTACCGTTTGGAGTGCATAATACTGATAATCACTAATAATATATTTCAGAATTGTCCTAAATTAATTGAGATAAATTCAAGGAATCGTAGAAATCCATTGATAAAAGAATATGAAGGATCAACGGCTGCATTCGATGAAATTGTTTATCACAATGCCAAATTATTTGTGCCAGAGGAATCCGTTCAGTTGTATATGGTTGCGAATGATTGGGAGAAATTTGACCAAATTGAAGGCAAGCAGTTCGGTGGAGTTGGAACGGTAGTTGCTGATTCCAAAGTTGTTGTGGAAGGAAACACATTGGTCGTAAATGGCGCTGACGGAGTGATTGTTGAGGTTTACAACACTGCTGGTCAATTGGTCTACAAAGGCGAAGAGAAGCGGATAATGCTTCCGAAGGATGGGTTGTATCTTGTGAAGATTGGAAATCAAACAGTGAAAGTAGTGATGTAGAAATGTCTCTTCCAGAGAAACTTTTCAATTAAGTTTGATTAACCGGAGCGGAATTGTCGTGATTGTGGGATTTTTGCTCCGGTTTTTAATTGCTTGGGGCTGTCGTGCAGATTTGTTTGTTCAAGAATGCTGCCGGTTTGTGGGCAGGCGGGAATGGCTTTTCGGCTTTGAATGGGGGAGCGGAGCTTGAATTCGTGGTTTTTTAGGGCAATAGGCAGATAATTCGTGGAATTTGTCTAATTTTGCAACTGAAAAACTGTCCGCAATGGGCGGATAACGAAAACTGGATTCTTATGAAACATATTCTTGCCGTGTATCAGTGGTGTGTGGCTATGCCTATTTTGTTGGTGATGACTATTATCACCGCGTTGCTGACCATCTTTTTCAGTCTGCTCGGAATGAGTAGGCGCGGTGGCTATTATCCTGCGCACTTCTGGGCCAAGCTGTGGTGCATACTGATGTTTGTCAAGGTTGAGGTGAAAGGCCGCGAGAATATCGACCCCAAGACGTCGTATGTGTTTGTGGCAAACCATCAGGGTGCTTACGACATTTATCTTGTATATGGCTATCTGAACCACAACTTCAAGTGGATGATGAAGAAGAGTCTGGAGAAAATTCCGTTTGTTGGCGCAGCCTGCCGCATATCGAAGCATATTATGGTGGACCGTTCGTCGGCGTCGGCGATACAGCAGACCATGGACAGCGCAAAGCGCATTCTGAAGGGAGGTATGTCGCTTGTGGTGTTTCCCGAAGGGTCGCGTACGCCTGACGGCGAGATGAAGAAATTCAAGCGTGGCGCGTTCTCACTTGCCACTGAATTCGGGCTTCCGATAGTGCCGCTGACAATCGATGGCTCTTACGACGTGATGCCTAAAAACACATTCCGCATCACTCCGGGAAAAATATCGCTGACAATCCATAAACCAATATATTTTGACAAGGTGGGTGCTGACAACAAGGCTTTGACCGAGGAATTGCTCGAGAAAAGCTATAATGTGATTAAAAGCGGTCTGCCGGGATAAAAGCATGCGTACAAAAAGAATATTTGCGGTGGTTGTGGCGCTGGGTCTTGTGGCTGGCAACGTGTGGCCGCACGACATTGCGTTGGACGTCGATGTGGAGACGTCGGCCGAGGTCGTGGCAGAGCAGGAGCCGCAGCCGGCGATCGCCGATTCGGTGACGATGGCCGCCGACACTGTCAAGAAACAGAATTTCTTTAAAAAGGTTGGAGCTTATTTCAAGCGTTCCAATCATTTCGACCCTTCAAAAAAGATTGACTTCGGTGTGATCGGCGGGCCGTTCTATGCCTCGGCTACCGGTGTCGGCATCGGGTTGGTGGCATCGGGACTTTATCGCATAGACCGCAACGATGTGACGCTGCCGCTGTCAAACGTGTCGATATTCGCAAATGTGGCCACGTCGGGAATGATGGCGCTCGGCGTGAGGGGCAACAATGTGTTTCCACGCGAACGCTACAAGTTGGACTATACGGTCTATTTCTACACTTTCCCGTCGAAGATATGGGGTGTGGGCTACGATGCCGGCAATATCGACGACAATGAGCGGAATTATTCGCGCATCAAGTTTGAGGCAAAGCCGCGTTTCCTTTGGCGTGTGTTTGACAATGCGTATGTAGGTCCGGTGGCAAACTTCCAGTATGTCAAGATGACCGACCTGAACGATGATGTGATAGGGCTTGTTGGCTCGGCGGAGAAGAATTTTATGGCAGTGGGTGCGGGCGTGTCGCTCAACTATGACTCGCGCGATGTGGTTACGAATGCCTCGCGGGGATGGCTTTTCCAGCTTGACCAGCTGTTTATGCCTGCTTTCTTCGGCAACGACGATAAGCATATGGTGACCGACCTTACGGTGGCAACCTACAAAAAGGCGTGGAAGGGGGCGATTATAGCGGGTGAATTCCATTCGCAGCTCAATTTCCAGGATGTGCCGTGGCCAATGATGGCTTGTGTGGGCGGGCCTAACCGTATGCGCGGATATTTTGAGGGACGCTACCGCGACAAGTGCATCGTGGAGGCGCAGGTGGAGCTGCGTCAGCACATACGCCGGCGCAACGGCATAACGGTGTGGGTAGGAGCCGCCAACGTTTTTCCGGAATTTGAGCAGATACGTTGGAAGAAAACGTTGCTCAACGGCGGATTCGGCTATCGTTGGGCATTCAAGGAAAATGTGAATGTGCGTCTTGATCTGGGATTTACCAAAAATGGGATTGGATTTGCGTTCAACATCAACGAGGCGTTTTGATGAAGAATTGTGAATTTGACAATAAAAGCGTAATTTTGCAGAAATATTTGTAACAACACGGATGCTTAAGATAAAGAAACTATATGGTTTTATGCTGCAAGGGTTCCTGCCCTTGTTCATGATGACGTTCTGCATCTGTCTGTTTATCGTGTTGATGCAGTTCCTGTGGCGTTTTATCGACGACCTTGTTGGAAAAGGATTGGAGATATCCGTCATAGCCGAGCTGTTTTTTTATGCCGCGCTCACGATGGTGCCGCTGGCATTGCCTTTGTCGATTCTGCTGGCGTCGCTGATGCTCTTCGGCAATCTCGGCGAACGGTTTGAGCTGACGGCTATGAAGTCGTCGGGCGTGTCGCTGCTGAAGGCAATGCGGCCGTTGATGGTGCTGATAGCCCTTGTGGCTGTCGGCGCGTTCTTTTTTCAGAACGATGTGTTGCCAAAGGCGCAGGTGAAGATGTGGACGCTGGTGTTTTCCGTGCGTCAGAAATCGCCTGAACTCGACATCCCGGAGGGCGTGTTCTACGACCAGATAGACGGCTACAGCGTGTTTGTAAAGCAGAAAAACCGTGAGAATGGACGATTGTACGACTTGATGATCTATGACGTGTCGCAAGGATTCAACAACTCCAGAATAATTCTTTCCGACTCGGGCAAGCTCAGCTTCACTCGCGACAAGCGCCATCTGTTCCTTAAACTATGGAAAGGCGAGCAGTTTGAGAATCTGAGCGACCAGCAGGTGTCGTCGGTGGGCGCGCCATACAGGAGGGAGTCGTTTTCCGACAAGGAGATAATGATTCCTTTTGATGCCAACTTCACGCGAATGAACGACAGCACGATGCGCAAGCAGTATGTGGGCAAAAACATTGCCGAGCTGCGTCAGACAATAGATTCGGTGAAGGTGCGCATCGACAGCGTGGGCAACATATTCGGCAGAGACCTGCAGGAAGTGCAGTATGTGGGCGTCGACAATTTCATCCGCAAGTCGGACGGACACGGCGGCATCCTCAAGCAGCCTGCTCCGGAGGTGAAATTGACCAAGCCTGTGGATGTGGATGCGGTGTTCAACGGCAAGACGTTGGCCGACAAGCAGCGCTACATAGCCTTTGCCATCGACCGCGCGCGTCAGATGAAAAATGAGTTTGAGTTTAAAAGTTATACGCTTGCTGAAGACAAGAAGGTGATACGCCGGCATCAGATAGAGATGCACAAGAAGTTCACGTTGTCGATAGCCTGCTTGATTTTCTTCTTTATAGGTGCGCCACTGGGTGCCATTATCCGCAAGGGCGGCATCGGTGTGCCTATTGTAATCTCCGTATTGCTCTTTGTGTTCTATTACATCATAGACACGTTCGGCTACAAGCTTGCGCGCGACGGGCGTGTGGACGTTTGGGAAGGCATTTGGGCAAGCACGGCGGTGCTGTTCCCGTTGGGCGTTTTCCTTACGTATAAGGCGGTCAACGACTCTGCGGTGTTTAACGCGGAGGCATACGTGGCATTCTTCCGCCGTCTGGTTGGAAAGACGGAGTTGCGCCGGGTGGAGATGAAGGAGCTGTCGATGGAGGATGTCGTTGCCGACAGGGCGTGTGCCGCGTTGTCGGAGCTGAAGGCGGATGCAGACGCTTTTTATCACCGCAACAGGACGCGGCAGAATTATTTCGCCTATTGGACACGCGGCATGAGCCGGAAGTCGTTGACGCAACTGTCGGACAAGCTGGAGGATGTGGTTGGCTATCTGTCCAACTCACGCAACCAGCTGGTTATAAACAAACTTATGGATTTTCCTGTTATAAAATATAACCGACTTGTGCAGCCGTCGGTCTATGGCAAGACGGCGCGGGCGGTGATGATTGTTGTGCCTGTCGGATTCCTTGTCTATATAATAGGTGTCAAGCAGCATCAACGGTTGAGAAGGGATGTAAAGAAAATTTCACAGGTTTGCGATGAACTTACTCAGATAATAAAAGATAACAACCAAGGAGATGAACGATAAAATAAAATTAGACAGCATTGAAGACGCTATTGCGGATTTCAAGGAAGGAAAATTCTTGATAGTGGTAGACGATGAGGATCGTGAGAATGAGGGGGACTTCATTATCGCCGCCGAGAAAATCACGCCTGAAAAGGTGAACTTTATGTTGAAGCATGCACGTGGCGTGCTTTGTGCGCCGATTACGCTTCAGCGTTGCAAGGAACTTGACTTGGACGTGCAGGTGTCGGACAACACGTCGATGCTCGGCACTCCGTTCACTGTCACTGTCGACAAGCTGGAGGGATGCTCCACTGGTGTGTCGGCGCATGACCGTGCCGCAACGATCCGCGCTCTTGCCGATCCAAATGCGAAGCCTGCCGACTTCGGACGTCCTGGACACATCAATCCTCTTTATGCGCAGGACAAGGGTGTGCTTCGCCGCACGGGGCATACGGAGGCGGCTGTCGACCTTGCTCGCCTTGCCGGACTGTATCCTGCCGGTGCATTGATGGAAATCATGAATGATGACGGCACAATGGCGCGTCTGCCTGAGTTGAAAAAAATATCAGATGAATTCGGAATAAAGCTGATTTCAATCAATGACTTGGTGGCTTATCGCCTGAAGCAGGAGTCGATTGTGGAAAAAGGCGAAGAAGTGGATATGCCGACGAAGTATGGACATTTCCGACTGATCCCGTTCTTGCAGAAGTCGAATGGGTTGGAGCATATGGCTATTGTAAAGGGCGAATGGGAGAAGGACGAGCCGATTCTCGTGCGTGTGCATTCGTCGTGCGCCACTGGCGACATCCTCGGTTCTTACCGTTGCGATTGTGGAGCGCAACTCCACAAGGCAATGGAGATGATAGAGAAGGAAGGCAAAGGTGTGGTAGTGTATCTTAACCAGGAGGGGCGTGGCATCGGCTTGATGAACAAGATGCGCGCGTACAAACTCCAGGAGAACGGAATGGACACGGTTGAGGCAAATCTTTGCCTCGGATTTAAGGCCGACGAGCGCGACTACGGCGTTGGCGCAAGCATTCTGCATGACCTTGGCGTGTCAAAGATGCGATTGCTCACAAACAATCCGCAAAAAAGAATCGGACTTACGGGGTATGGACTGACGATAGAGGAAAATGTTCCATTGGAAATCGAACCTAATAAATATAATAGATTTTACCTTCACACTAAGAAGGACCGAATGGGGCACGACTTGCATAATGTGGACTAGATTCTGGAAATAAAAGGAATCGCTGGCATTCTTGATGAATGACCGGCGATTTTTTTGTTCTTATAACTCGTTGATAAATTGGTGATTGTGAAAAATATTGAAAAAAGGGGTAAAAAAAAGATGCGGAAAAGTTTGGCGGGAAAGGGAAAAGGCAGTACCTTTGCAACCGCAAAAGCGAAACAGACCGGTGGTCGTGAAGCTTTGGCGTGATGCCGGAGGGCGTCGGACCGGCGCGGACGCGGGGTTCTTGAAAAAGAAACTTGAAAAAAAGTTCGCGAAAAATTTGGCGGTTAAAAATAAAGGCAGTACCTTTGTAACCGCTTTCCGAAAAGGAAACGGCGCAGAGAACATTGAAATGATGCGATAAAGAGACAAGACGAAGGAAGAGGGCGGAAGCCCTCCGTCAAGAGAAAGAATAGCGCAGATGCCGGGACGATCCGAGGTTGTTGGTCTGGCTGTCGGAATGACAGAGAAAAATAAAAGAACAAGATAAACAACGGAGAGTTTGATCCTGGCTCAGGATGAACGCTAGCGACAGGCTTAACACATGCAAGTCGAGGGGCAGCGAGGGAGTGGCAACACTTCCGTTGGCGACCGGCGCACGGGTGAGTAACGCGTATGCAACCTGCCCTTCACAGGGGGATAACCGGGAGAAATTCCGACTAATACCGCATACGTCCTCCGGGGGCATCCCCGGGGGATGAAAGAATTATCGGTGAAGGATGGGCATGCGTGATATTAGGTAGTTGGCGGGGCAACGGCCCACCAAGCCCACGATATCTAGGGGTTCTGAGAGGAAGGTCCCCCACATTGGTACTGAGACACGGACCAAACTCCTACGGGAGGCAGCAGTGAGGAATATTGGTCAATGGACGAGAGTCTGAACCAGCCAAGTAGCGTGAAGGATGAAGGTCCTACGGATTGTAAACTTCTTTTATAAGGGAATAAACCCTCCCACGTGTGGGAGCTTGTATGTACCTTATGAATAAGCATCGGCTAACTCCGTGCCAGCAGCCGCGGTAATACGGAGGATGCGAGCGTTATCCGGATTTATTGGGTTTAAAGGGAGCGCAGGCTGCGAGGCAAGTCAGCGGTCAAATGTCGGGGCTCAACCCCGGCCTGCCGTTGAAACTGTCCTGCTAGAGTTCGAGTGAGGTATGCGGAATGCGTTGTGTAGCGGTGAAATGCATAGATATGACGCAGAACTCCGATTGCGAAGGCAGCATACCAACTCGCGACTGACGCTGAGGCTCGAAAGCGTGGGTATCGAACAGGATTAGATACCCTGGTAGTCCACGCAGTAAACGATGAATACTAACTGTTCGGAGGGCGACCTCTGAGTGGTAAAGCGAAAGCGTTAAGTATTCCACCTGGGGAGTACGCCGGCAACGGTGAAACTCAAAGGAATTGACGGGGGC
>ENA-OURS01000198-OURS01000198.1-human-gut-metagenome-genome-assembly--contig:-NODE-198-length-76771-cov-16.246963_pt1 | contig 76771 bp, 84 predicted proteins | sample MGYA00242109_ERZ509010 | MGnify/ENA primary metagenome ERZ509010 (study PRJEB26280, sample SAMEA2338774) | human gut metagenome | biome: human gut; feature: human-associated habitat; material: faeces... | reverse complement strand
TGCGATATTTCATAAGTTGTGATATACTGTTCATGCGAGATACTCCTTTGATAAAGGTTTCTTTTGACGAATTAACTATATCACAAGGATATCTCGCTTTTTATGTTTTCAATGTGTAACACATGTATTGTAATCCTACACTCTCCATACGAGCATTGCGCGGGAGAGCCTTTTTTCGCGTGCCGATCTGCGCTATAATATAGGATATAAGTTTCAACGTAAAGCGGTGTGACCGGAGATCAGAGTAGACCATGTAGGGCACTTTCCTCAAAAAGGATCTTCCTGCCAATGGAAAACGGAACTGCCATTTCCTTACTCATGACATCTCCGGATCCCCCACACTTTTTTCAGGAGATACCCATGACAGAATCCACACGATGCACCATCATCGTCAATCCGACCTCCGGACGCGAACGAGCCCCGCGCTATATCCCGCTCCTCCATACGACACTGGCAAAGCGCTATGACAATATCACGATCAAGCTGACTGAAAAATCCGGAGATGCCACGGAATTTGCACGCATCGCTGCAGAAAAAGAACGTGACGTCATCTGTATGGGCGGTGATGGCACGATCAATGAAGTCATCAATGGCATGGTACCCGTAGGAAGTCACTCCGCCTTCGGTTTTATCCCTTTCGGTACAGTCAATGACCTCGCCCGCGCTCTCCACATCCCACGCTCCCCGCAGGGAGCCATCCGTATGCTCGAGCATGCAGTCAAGACGAAGATCGATGTCGGCAAGATCAATGACCGCTACTTCATCAATGTCGTCGCCGCCGGTCTCATTTCTGAAGCAGTCAGCGAAGTCTCCATCAAAGAAAAGACCCTCTTCGGATCGCTCGCCTACTTCATGAAAGGCATGCAGGTCTTGAACAAGCAGAGATCCTACCACTTCAAGATCGAAGAGGAAAACGGCACTGTTATTCAAGTCTCCTCCCCGTTGATCGCTGCCATGCTGACAGACTCTGCCGGCAGCTTCCGCAACCTCATCCCGCCGGAGGATCGCAATAAAGGCATCATCAAGCTCTGCCTCTTCCACGACTTCGCCTGGCTGAATGCCATCAGACAAGCGCCGAAGCTCCTCGCCGGTTTCCAAATGGGCCCCGACTTCGTCACGGTCGTCGGCATCAAAAAAGCGCACATCTCCATCACGGAAGGCGATACTCTCTCGACCAATGTAGACGGAGATAAGGGACCGAATTTCCCGATCGACCTTGAGATCCTCCCCTCCCGTCTCCCCGTCTTCGTTCCCGAGCACGTGAACGACAATGCGACGCATCTCCCCCACTTCTTCGAACGCGTCGCCCCCCATATGCATTTCCCATGGGCAGAAAATGGGGAAGAACCGATCAAGGGGACGACCATTGAGGAAGTCGTGCGGGAAGTGCAGGAACGGGAGAAGAGAAAGAAGTGCTAAACTAAGAGACTTGAAGACTTCAGACTTCAGAAAACGCGTCCGATGTTTCGCATGTTGCGAAACATCGGACGCGTTTTAGCGTATTGCAGGCTGGCCAAATGGCTTATTATTGTAGCTTATTATTGTAGCTTATTATTGAGTACCCGCTTGTACCACGCCCCTCCGCCCACGGCTTTTTCGACACTGGTTCCCTTTCCCAGAATTTGTGCCATCCGCATATCTGACTGGTGAAGCCAAAGGAAAACGCTTCCTATCCATATACCGCCATTAATGAGTTCTCACGGATGCCTATTGAATGTGTGCAGACAGATATCAGTTTTATACCTTAACCAATAAAAAAGGTGCTGCAGCATATGCCGCAACACCTTAAAAAAGCAGTAATTAAAACACTGTCTGATTTGACGTTGTGATCTAATCTATATTTTTTATTATTTCACTACCTTCTCCGTATTTTCTGCAAGTCCCGGGAAATCCAATGTCGCGAAGAGGTCGCGAAGGGTTTCATTTCTGCGGATCTGCTGGATGCTGCCATCTTCATGGACGAAGATCTCCTGATGACGGAGGCGTCCATTGTAGTTATAGCCCATGCTGTGACCATGAGCGCCGGTATCGTGGATAACGATGAGGTCGCCCATTTCGATTTCAGGAAGCTCTCTCTGGATGGCAAATTTATCGCAGTTCTCACAAAGGGAGCCGGTCACGTCATAGACGTGGTCCTTCGGTGCATCTGTTTTGCCGAGGACCGTAATGTGGTGGTAGGCACCATACATGCCCGGGCGCATGAGGTCGGCCATGCAGGCATCGGTACCAATGTAGTCTCTGTAGATGTGCTTGTAATGGATGGCTTTCGTGACGAGAAAGCCATACGGGCCGGTCACCATGCGGCCGCACTCGAAGGAGATGCGGGTATCTTCAAAGCCTGCCATTTTTTCTTCGAAGAGCTTCTTCGCACCTTCGCCGAGGCCTTCGAGGTCGACCGGATCCTGTTCCGGACGATAGGGGATGCCAATGCCGCCGCCAAAGTCGATGAAGGAGACGGTGATGCCTTTTTCTCTCTTGATCTCATTCGCAAGATCAAACATCATGCTGATGGTGCCGAGAAGCCCCGGGAGCTGGAGCTCCGCGGAGATGACCATAGTATGGATACCAATGTAGGAGATTCCATGGTCCTTCGCCCAGTCGACACAGGTCATGAGCTGATCCTGGGTCATGCCATACTTAGCTTCTTCCGGAGTACCGATGATCGCATTGCCACGCGCAAGCTCCGGCCCTGGATTATAGCGGAAGCAGATCTTTTCCGGGACGATGTGAAGACGTTCCATGTCGCCTAAATTCGATACATCATCCAGATTGATGATGGCACCAAGGTCATTCGCTTTCAAAAATTCTTCGTCCGGGGTATCATTCGAAGAGAATACAATCTGATCACCGGTGATACCGACACTCTCAGCAAGCACCAGCTCTGCCATGGAGCTGCAGTCTGCACCGATGCCGAGTTCCTTGAGGCTCTTCATGATCCAAGGGTTTGGCGTCGCTTTCACCGCAAAGTATTCATGAAAATTCGGATTCCAGGAAAAGGCCTTCTGCAGACGCTTCATATTGTCATGGATGCCTTTTTCATCATAGATGTGAAATGGTGTACCATACTGCTGTGCTACCTGTCGGATCAGCTCATCGCTGAATGGGATCTTTTTATCAGTCATTACATATCCTTCTTTCCTAGTCTTTTGGTTTTATCGGAAAATTCGATGTTTAATTATAACACACGAGCATGGGATTGACTATAGAAAAATAAGAGGTGAGCCCATGGAGCGTCAAGCCCCAGAGACTCACCCTGAACCCGAGGGAAACACTGATTCCCTAGAGAAAATCGTCTTACCAAGTGACACTACCGATGAACGGTTCTACTTACTTATTATCCGCATTCGCTACAGCTTTCTTGCTGTATTCTTCTGTCCATTTCTTGAAGTTGCCATTGTCCGTATTTTCTTTGATGACTTCGTTCACGACAGCAAGGACATCTTCGTTGCCCTTCTGGATGGCAGCCGCAGAGTTCTTGACAGCATTCGGGAATTTGATATCCGAGAACATCAGGTCATCATTGAAAATGAGATACTGCTGACCGACGATGCCTTCGACAACGAGGCCATCTACCTTACCATGCTTGAGCTCGAGCACGACTTCCGGGACATGCGCAAGACCGACGATCTTGGCATCCTTGATCTTTTCCTTTGCCAGAGCTTCCTGTGTGGTGGACTTCTGGACGCCGATGGTCTTGCCGTAGAGATCTTCTACTTTCTTATATTTGTCCGCATCTGCCTTCTTGATGATGACAAGCTGTTCTGTCGGCAGGTAGTTGTTCGAGAAATCCATAGATTTCTTACGTTCATCAGTTGGGTTGATACCGGCGATGGCGATATCGACCTTACCGCTGGTCAGTGAGGTCAGAAGCGCCTGGAAATTCATATCCTGCACTTCGAGCTTGACGCCGAGCTTGTCAGCGACTTTCTGTGCAAGCTCCATATCAATGCCGATGACTTTCTTTTCGCCGACGGATGTATCGACGAATTCATATGGCGGGTAGCCGGACGCAGTGCCTACGACGAGCTTGCCTTCCTTCTTGATCTTCTGCATCAGCGGGCTTTCTTTCTGCGTCTGTGGCTTGCTCGATGCCGCTTTGTCAGCGCTGCCGCCGCAGCCTGCCAGTGTGAATGCTGCCATAGCTGCCAGACCAAGGGCAGCTGCTTTCCATGCTTTGCTATGTTTCATCATCATGATACGCACCTCTCTAGTGAAATCGTCCCCATCGGACTTGCGGAAACGCTGATTAAATCGCAGAGTCAGATTTCATCAGTGTTTCCTTACGTTTTTGTATGCATAGATAATAGCATGATTATACATATATGTCAATAATTATTCATGCAATTTTAGCCATTTTTCGAGATCAGATTTCTTTTATTCTTACCTTTACGGAAAGCTCCACATGCGTGCAAAAGATAGGCTATGCGATATCGCGTACTTTTCAGCCTTACTCCTTCCCGCAATAAAAAGGCGCAGCCTCCTCCATGGAGACTGCGCCTTTTATGCAAAATATGCACGAGCAAAGTCCGATAGCCTTACTTCGCTTTTTCTACTGCGATCTTGCTGTACTGATCGACCCATTTCTCGAACTGACCGGATTCGGTATCCTTCTTGATGATCTCATTGATGATCTTCATGAGATCGTCATTGCCCTTCTTCATCGCTACAGCAGAGACTTTCTTTGCCCCTTCGAACTGTACATCTGCAAGAGCGAGGTCATCATTGAAAATCAGGTACTGCTTGGCTACGACGCCTTCGAGCACGATCCCATCGAGTTTTTCATTTTTCAGCTGCAGGATCGCATCCGGTACGCTGGAGAGACCGAGAGCTTTCGCACCTTCGACTTTCTGTGCCGTCGCTTCCTGTGTGGTGGACTTTTCTGCACCGATGGTCTTGCCTTTCAGATCTGCCGCTGTCTTATATACATGCTGATTTTTCTTCAGGACGAGCAGCTTCTGCTCCGTCGGAAGATACTTGTCAGAGAAGGCCATGACTTTCTCGCGTTCCGGAGTCGGGGAAACACCGCCGACAGCGATGTCGACCTTGCCTGCCGTGACAGAGGAGAGCAGTGCAGAGAAGCCCATGTCCTGGACTTCCATCTTGACGCCGAGCTTGTCAGCGAGCTGCTGGCACATTTCGATATCGAGTCCGATGACCTTCTTGTCAGCAGATCCAGAGTCTACGAATACATATGGCGGGTAGCCGGAAGAGGTGCCGACGATGATCTTGCCTCTCTTCTTGATGGTTTCCATCAGCTGTCCCTGCTGCGCTTCGCCGGAAGCAGCAGATTTCGCTGCACCTTTGTCATCCCCACAGCCAGTCATCAGAAGCGCGCCGGCAGCAGCCAGACCAAGCAGTGCGAATTTTACAGATTTTTTCATTTGAAAGACCTCGCTTTCCCAAATTGATAACTAACTCATGCCATACTAGCATGATGAAGGAAATCGTGTCAATAAGAAAAAACGGATGTAGCCGTTAACGTACATCCGTCCTTAGATTTGTGAATTTTTGAAAGCACTGCATCGATCGCAGAAGCCATATGACAAGCGGGGTTTGAGATCTCGTGAGTCATTGGCGATTGCGCTGATCCGGAAATACCGATTTCTAGCCCTGCCCTGACTTATTTCTTTGCGTTTTCTACGGCCTTCTTCGTCATTTCATCGACCCATTTATCGATGTTGCCATTATCACGATTCTCTTTGATGACTTCGTTGACGATCTTGATGAAATCTTCATTTCCCTTAGGTACGGCGACCGAGGAGCCTTTGCTGTCTATTTTGAAGAATACATTCGTCGGAGCCAAGTCAGGATTCGTGATGAGGTACTGTCCGCCGACGATGCTCTGTACCGGGACAGCATCGACTTTGCCCTGCTGGAGCTCCAAAAGCGCATCCGGAACCTTCGTCAAAGCTACGACCTGTGCATCTTTGATCTGCTCGTTGGTCAGCTTTTCCTGCAGAGAAGACTTCTGGACGGCGATCTTTTTGCCATTGAAATCAGCCAGCGTCTTGTACTTGCCTGCATCTTCCTTACGAACAAGGAGGGTATGCTTGCCGACGAGGTAGCTGTCGGAGAAATCGACGGTCTTCTCTCGTTCTGCAGTCGGAGTGATGGCGGAAATCGCAATATCGATCTTGCCTGTCGTGATAGAAGCCAGGAGCGACTGGAAGGTCATGTCCTGTACTTCGAGCTTGACGCCGAGCTTCTTCGCAACGGCTTCTGCGATTTTGATATCGATCCCCGTGATGGATTTTTTATCCTTGACTGAAGTATCCAGGAATTCGTAAGGCGGGAAGCCCGGTGCTGTACCTACCACGAGTTTACCGTCTTTTTTGATTTTCTGAAGGAGAGCGCCCTGTCCTGCCGCACTCGATGCTGCAGTAGAAGAAGCGGCTTTGTCTCCGCCGCAGCCGGTAAGGGCAAATACGCCGCATGCAGCCACACCAAGGATGGCCAGTTTCAACATTTTATTCATCATCTATACCCTCTTTGCTTTCTTTTCACATGTAGTTGGATTGGATGCAATAAATATACACCTATTTGCATGAAAATGCAATAGTCACGTATAAAAAAACAATGGCGATGTGAAATAACGATCATCTCATTTTCGCGTTCCATCTGCCGCGGGGAACTTGCAGCTCTCATAGGAGTGACCGGGAAACCTTATCCCAGCTGTCTTTCATGCTATAGTCACCCTATCCGCCCCTTTCGGGCACCTTCCCCTAAAGGGGAAGGCTGCGATACGAGAATACCATCTTCTAAAAAAAGCGGCGAAGCCGCCACCTGAACCCTGAACCCTGAACCAAATGAAAGCAAAGTAAAAAGGGGCAGTGAAGAAATGAGGATTCATTTCTTCACTGCTCCATTGTTTGCATGAGGGATCGTATACATCCTATGTATGCATCAGCGTAGAGCCTTTGATCGATAAGAGCATATCCTCTCAAAACGAATGCCAAATGGGCGCTGCTGCCCGCGCAGAAGCGATAAGCCGCATTATCTGTTACTTTCCTCGACGAGCTTCATGATCTCATCTTTCTTCTCTTCGAGGAGCGATCGGTCTCCCATCGTCTCCATATTGAAACGTATAAGAGGCTCCGTATTCGATGGACGGAGATTGAAACGCCAATTTTCAAACTCAAGCCCTACGCCATCCGTAGGATCGATAGCCAAGGCTTTCGGTGCATAGGCTGCCTTGACTGCAGCGAGGGTTTTCTCCACATTTTTGGCTGGCAGATTGATCTCTCCGCTCACAGGGAATTCTTTCTCCATTTCAGCGACCATTTCGCCAAGGTGCCTGCCTGTCTCGCTCATGAGCTCTGTCACAATGAGCCATGGGATCATACCGGAGTCACAGTAAGAGAAGTCACGGAAGAAATGATGGGCACTGTTTTCAGCTCCATAAATGCCATGGACGCGACGCATGGTCTCCTTCATGAAAGCATGTCCCCCCTTCGATTCGACGGGCACACCTCCATAGAGACGGCAGATCTTTTCCGTATTCCAGAAGACGCGCGGATCGTGAATGATGATCTCTCCGGGATGTCTCTTGAGAAAATAGGATGCAAGCAGTCCTACCATGTAGCAGCCTTCTACGAATTTCCCATTTTCATCAATGAAGAAGCAGCGGTCAAAGTCTCCGTCCCAGGCGATCCCGAGATCTGCTTTTTCTTCGAGTACCTTCTCCTTGAGCGGTTTCTGGCATTCTTCCAGCATCGGATTCGGCACACCATGAGGGAAACTGCCGTCCGGCTCCATATATAATTCTGTAAAAGTAAAGGGCAGATGTTTCTTGAGCTCTGCGAAGGCGATATTGGCACAGCCATTTCCTGCATCCACCACAATGTGAAGTGGCTTCATCTTCGTGACATCCACAAAGGAGAGGATACAGTCGATGTAGTCCTGGAGGATCTGTCTCGCAAAGGTCTTCCCTTTTTTCTCTGCCTCGGGAAAATCCCCGGAGAATGCGAGTGCTTCGATGTCTTTCAGTCCCGTATCGGCACTGACAGGGATCCCCCCTTCGCGCACAAGTTTTAATCCATTGTAATTCGATGGATTATGGCTCGCGGTAATCATGATGCCGCCGGAAAGTCCGTAATGGAACGTAGCGAAGTACATCATTTCCGTCCCACAAAGGCCGATGTCCATCACATCCGCGCCGCCATCCGTCAGCCCTCGCATGACAGCCTTAGCAATGGCAGGAGAGCTCGGACGGATATCATAGCCGACACACATCGCCTGCGGATGGTAGAGTGCTGCATACGCGCGGCCTACGCGATATGCCAGGTCTTCGTTTACCTCCGCCCCCACGACGCCGCGAATATCATAGGCCTTGAAGCCTTTATGAGAAAGTTGGAGTGGTTGCATGGTATTTCTTCCTTTTTGAAAACCGAAGGAGACAGGGAGCTGATCATCGTCAGACAGCATCCATCGGCAAATCTGATCCATCGATTGGATCTCCATGTCCCTGAAATCATCAGTCAGTCATCTTCGACACGTCTTTTCCCATCCGGGAGAGCACCTGCACATATCCGTCGGCACCGAATTTCAAGCAACGCTTCACGCGGGAAATCGTGGCAGTGCTCGCACCCGTCGCTTCTTCGATGCGGTCATACTTATCTCCCGCTTCGAGCATGCGTGCCACTTCCAGACGCTGCGACATGTCACGCAGTTCATTGATCGTACAAAGATCTTCAAAAAATTCATAGCACTCCTCTCTCGTCTTCAAAGTCAGAATGCCATCGAAAAGCTGATCTGTCAGCGGATTCACCAGTCTGTGATTCACACTCATTGATATGTCCTCCTGTCATTGGGTAGTTATAGTTACGAGACTTTAATATATTATAGCATTAGAGACAAAGCGGTGCAAAAGGAAAATGAGGGGAGTAGCTGGTGACTAGTGACTAGGAGACTAGGAGAGCAGGAGACATCAGACTCTCTCATATCGTCATTTCGAGCGAAGTGAGAAATCTTTTTCATACCTATCCGCCCCTTCGTGGCACCTCCTTCCAAAGGTAGGAGGGAAAAACAGAGCTCGGGCATCGCCATTATTTATACTCCGCGGCGCTGCGATATTTTTATGCGCCGCACCACCACTCCTCACCCCTCACTCCTCACTCCTCACTCAAGGGAAAACTTTCGCACGCAATCATGGGGCAGCACATCCCACGGGCTCCCCCTATTGACTTTCCTTCTCATAAAGAGTACAATTCATTCAATCGGCTTTGTCGATTGAATTACATACGACTTTCATCATGAGTGGCGGAGGGACTGGCCCTTTGAAGCCACGGCAACCATCTTTATGAAACGGTGCCAATTCCAGCGAGTGTATTCTCGAAAGATGATGCGACTGCAAGCTTTCATCTTCCGATGAAAGTTTTTTTGTTTTTATGAGGAGACTCCAATGATTGAACTCAAACATATAACGAAAGTATATGGCAATTTCAAAGCACTGGACGACGTCAGCGTCACCATCAGAGATGGTGAGATCTACGGTATCGTCGGGCAGTCCGGTGCAGGGAAATCGACCCTAGTCCGCTGCATCAATATGCTTGAACCACCGACCACAGGCGAAGTCCTGATCAATGGCAAAGACATGATGAAGCTCTCCAAGGCGGAACTGCGCAGCGAGCGCAAAGGCATCGGCATGATCTTCCAGCATTTCAACCTGCTGTCCTCCCGCACAGTGGCCGGAAATATCGCATTCCCTTTGGAGCTAGCCAATGTGCCGAAGGCAGAGCAGAAGAAACGCATCGATGACATCCTCGAGATGGTCGGTCTCACCGAATACAAAGATAAGTACCCCGCACAGCTCTCCGGCGGACAGAAGCAGCGTGTCGGCATCGCACGCGCCATCGTGTCCAATCCATCCGTACTTCTCTCCGATGAAGCGACCTCTGCGCTGGATCCGGAAACGGTCAAATCCATCCTACAGCTGCTGAAAGATATCAATAAGAAGCTCGGCATCACCATCATCATGATCACGCATCAGATGGAAGTCATCAAGGAGATCGCTGAACGTGTCGCCGTCATCGAACATGGCCGCATCATCGAAGAAGGCTCCGTCGTCGATCTTTTCACCAATCCGCAGACTCCGACTCTGAAAAAATTCGTCGGCTCGGTCATGTCTTCGGAAGTACCGGAACAGCTCTCCCACATGGATATCCATGCCGATAAAGAGAACGCGGACGACCAGACCGTCCTCTCCCTCTCCTTCCGCGGCGACGTCGCAAATGAACCGATCATCGCCAACCTCATCAAAAAGTACAATCTGGACGTATCTATCCTGTACGGCTCCATCGACTACATCCAGAATGTATCCTTCGGCCGTCTCATTATCACCATCATTGGCGATGACAGCGATATGCAAGAAGCGCTCAGTCATCTGAAATCGTTACCTATCACAAGCGAGGTGCTCGGATATGTCTCCAGTCATTAGTAATCTTCTTCTGAAAAGTACAGCAGAAACCTTCTACATGCTCGGCGTTTCTGCCCTGATCGCCGCTGTCGTCGGCATTCCTCTGGGGATCCTCCTCGTCGTCACGGAGAAAAACGGCATTCTCGTCTGCCGCCTGCTCAATAAGCCGCTCGCTTTTGTCATCAATATGATCCGCTCCATCCCATTCATCATTCTGATGGTCGCGATCATTCCTCTCACCCGTCTCATCGCAGGCACCTCCATCGGCACCACCGCAGCCATCGTCCCACTGACTATCGCTGCGATCCCTTACACCGCCCGCATGGTCGAGACATCCATCCGTGAAGTCCCCTTCGGCCTCATCGAAGCGGCGGAATCCATGGGCGCTTCCCCATTCCAGATCATTAAGAAAGTCCTCATCCCGGAAGCCCTGCCTTCCATCATTGAGAATATCACTGTCGTCGTTGTCACCCTCATCGGTTCTTCCGCTATGGCAGGCACCATCGGCGGCGGCGGCTTAGGCGACCTCGCCATCCGCTACGGCTACCAGCGTTTCCAGGCCGACGTCATGGTGGCTACCATCCTCGTCCTTATCGTCGTCGTCCAGCTCATCCAGTTTATCGGAAGCAATCTTGCGAAAAAGGCGAATAAGAAGTAAAAAATGGATAAGCCTGGGGAATGGAGACTGGCTATGTCCGCCTTCTCCCCTGCGTTCTCTATATGCGCCCTGCCCCATGCCTCTTATCAGGTTTTCCACCGGATCTATAGGAAATGCGAATTCTCCCACTTCCATACATAGACACCGGATTTTATAAAAGAAGGAAAGTATATCTATGTTAAAGAAACTCGTCATCGCTGGACTTTGCGCCCTCTCCGCAGCAGCCATCATCACCGGCTGTGGTTCCAACGCAAAGCCAGCCTCCTCGGCCGCTGCCTCTGTACAGGAAAAGAAAGAGATCACCGTCGGTGCTACGGCCGGCCCGCATGCAGAAGTCGTCGAAGCCGCTGCCAAAGAAGCTGAAAGCAAAGGTCTCAAGGTCAATGTGAAGGAATTCTCCGACTATGTCACTCCGGATCAGGCACTCGCTGACGGCGATCTCGACCTCGTTGTCTACCAGCATGAACCGTTCCTGAAGAACTTCAACAAACAGCACAATACAAACCTCGTCTCTATCGGCAAAGCTATCCTGATGCGCATGGGCGTCTACTCCAACAAGTACAAGGATATCAAGGATCTGCCGGACGGCGCCACTGTCTCCATCCCGAATGACCCGACCAATGAAGGCCGTGGTCTCCAGCTGCTCGAAAAAGCAGGCGTCATCAAGCTGAAGGAAGGCGTCGGCATGAAAGCCACCCCGGCAGATGTCGTAGAAAACCCGAAGAACCTGAAATTCCAGGAACTCGAAGCCGCCCAGCTTCCAAGAAGCCTTGCTGATGTCGATGCATCCGTCATCACCATGAACTACGTCATGAGCTCCGGACTTTCCCCGAAAGACCAGGGCATCTTCCTCGAAGACAAGGATACCCCGCTCGCCGTCATGATCATCGCTGCCCGCGAGAAGGACAAGGATCAGCCGGCTTATCAGAAATTCGTCAAGTACTATCAGTCTGAATCCGTCAAGAAATTCATCGCTGAAAAATACAAAGGCACTATTGTTCCTGCTTGGGAATAATGAAACAGAAATAAAAAAGGACCGCGAAAGCGGTCTTTTTTGGTGTGGGGAACCGGTCTATGGATTCAAAAGTGTGAATGTCAATGAAAAAGTGAACCACATGGCCGTGAATTTCTGAGCCACTTTGAGCGTAAAAAACTACGACTTCCTTCTGCGCGCATTTTGGAAGCGATACGATTCGCCATTCATGTTAAGGATATGGGAGTGGTAGGTCAGGCGATCTACCAATGCCGCAACCAGTGTGGCATTCTTGAACATCTCAGGCCATTTGGAAAACTCAAGATCGGTCGTAATCATGGCGCTTGTTCGTTCTGAACGTTATGGATTCACGTCTCTTCTTATAAGTTATTTCATCCCCTTCTATTTTAACTACTTTCCATGAATCATCTAATAGAGGACAAGCTTCGATACAATAGTGCCTTAGTATTTTTACATGTATACCCGTGTGTACATGCAAAACAGTTTGATTTTATCGAGTGTTTCAAAAATCTCACTTTATTTTCTTCTTATCTATGACATACGCAAAATAGCCCCTGCAGATACAGGGGCTGTGTTTTTTTTACAACGATTCGTAATACTCACGAATCTTGTTTGCCATCAATTTTCTTCGCTTAACCAGGAAATCGGAGTAATCAGTGATATCCATATTTTCAAATCCATCTGGAACGCAGTTTTGGCGCAAATTATCTTTCAGTACCTCCTTATCGACAATACTTCCATATTGAGGAATTTTGGACTCGCACTGACTCAATATATTTTTCATATAGATACACGGGGCATCATCACTGATTCGGATATTGATTTCCTGCTGAAGGAATACGTAATTCGCGATCTGGTTGTACATCGATTTAAGCAGACCATGATCCGTCAAATACTTTTTAGGAAACAGATGATGAATATCGCCGCGATTTTCCAACATGCTCTCCACTTCGATGTGTTCTGACAAGAAGCCTTTGTCATGCGATTTTGCTTGTGCTGCTAAGAAAATATTGAAATAGGGGCTGCTTGCTACGGAAGTATCCAATTTCTGTAAGAGCGTAACATTCCAGAAAGCAGCAGAAAGTTCCCCTGCTTCAGTCACATTCAAATATTCTACCGGGTCATCATAAGAGAAGAAACGCTTGATATCATAATCAAACATGGATTCAGGGGAGCTGGAATACCGTCCTGTCAAAATCGAGAGCACCACCCAGTGCCGCACGATTTTTTCGATGATACCATCGGCCACCTTGCGCTCCCGCAGTGCCAAGTAAAGTGCATAACCAAAGTTCAACACATTCTGCGAGCGTATCAAGGAAGGCTTCACAATACCCGCCGAATTTATGATCATAAGGAATCGTTCGTAATTGGTCTGATTGATGGTATGCAATACCGCATCATGCAATTTGGCGAAAGAGTCCTCTTCGATTTCAATTTTAAATTCTCGTGTTTCAAAATCACGGCCAGACAGCAAACTAACCAGATCTGCTAATCTGCCTCTTTTGAATTTGTAGGTGAATGCCACGCGCAAAACATCAGCATAGGATGTTTTATATATAGGATTCACTTTTCCGGCGGCCCATTTGATGGCATCGAATTCTGGCTTAGACGCAAAATCCGTGTCATTTGCTTTGATATCTTTCAAATCTTCTGGGGATTCCAGCAAGTGACAGAAATAATCGATGGTCTTCCTGGTCAGATTTCCTCCGTATGCTTCATTAGAGGAAATCTTGGACATGGCAAAATCGGCTTGTGACAATACGACCCCTTTGGAATTGATTCGAATAAAAATATCTGTGACGCTATCAATATCCAAGTCTGCATTCAAGCTGATAACGCCTAATCTATTATCCTGAATTCCACGAAGTTTAGTAAAAATGTCACTGATTCGAGACATTTGATCATTGTCATTTAGCCCATTCTTTTGGCAATAATCCATGACCTGGGAGAAAAAATTAAAATTCGACTCAAACATTTTCGAGATATCCGGAATCCACTTACTACTCTTTTGATTTGCGGAGTTGGATACTTCAAATGTTTCTTCCAGAGGATTAAATGCGATGACAATCCGTTTCCATTTATAGTGAGAATCAAGAACTTCATTCCCTGCAATAGCCGCTGACAGTGCTGTAATACGCTGCTGCCCGTCAATTAGTACTTTTTTCCCAGAAGAAGTTGTCCCATCTTTCAATTTAACTTTCGGATTTTGCCATACAATAATGTACCCAACGGGAAATCCTTTATATAAGGAGTCTAACAAATCACGAACTTTGGAGGCGTCCCAGACAAATGGGCGCTGCATCTCCGGAATAGCAATTTCTCCAGCCTTTATATCTGACAATATCGTATCCACAGCGAAATTATTGACATCGTATCGAGCCATCATCGCACCCCATTCTGTAAAAAGTTTAAATAATCCTCAGCACTCACTATAATGATCTTTGACAAATATTATAGCATAGAGCACACAAGAACACGAAAAAGAGCCCCTGAAAAACAGGGACTCTCTCTTTTTAAATTTACTTACCTTACGCTCACCGCTTTGCCATCTGTCTCTGATACATAGAGATCAGTGCATCCTGCAGAACCTGAGAAAAGTTTACATGATTGGTTTCTGCGAATGTATTCAGCCAGGCAGGAATCGTCAGATTTTTTCGAACTGCTTTATTTCCATAGCGCTCTTCATAGGCGTTCATGTCCAGAACCAATATATTTACAAATCCATCCGGGCTATCTGGATGAATGGTGCTCCGATCACTCGCTGCCGGAACCGGACGGCCTTCTTCCATTTCATCCAATACCCAGCTGGAAGCGGCATCGGTTGCCATGGCGATTGCATCCTCCAAAGAATCTCCTTCGCTGATGCATCCGGGAAGGTCAGGAACAACTACCGTATAAGCGCCTGGCTTATCTTCACACGGATAGAAGCAAGCAGGATAAAGTAATTTTTTCATAGGAATCGCCCCCTTATCAAATCAATCGGGACGTATCAAGTCCCGCAGCAGTAAAAATCGATTTCACTGTTCTTTTATCTAGGGAAACACTGATTAAATCGTTGTCAGATTTTACTCTTGAATTTTTATACATAGCGAGGAATAACCTGACGCGAATAGCGAGCTATTTAAGGAGGGCTATGACGAAGCTATATATAAAAATTCTTGTAAAATCTGACTCTGCTATTTAATCAGCGTTTCCCTAGATCGCCTCTGTGACAGGGAACGGTAATCTTTCCCGGTCTCCCAGGATGCGTGTATTGATAGTGAGAGCCTCTGACAGCCTTTGGGACCCACCCGTTGTCTTCCAATATTTTGATGACTTCTCTGAATTTCATTGTTCCGCCCTCCTTTCTTTATTATACGCATTATGCGCATTTTGTAAAGGCCACTTATCATTGTCCAAAATGATTGGCTATCAGACATAAAAAACAGCATAGCCGCAATCACGACTATGCCGTTTTTTCATGAAATAGAAGGTTTAGGGTTCAGAGAAACAGGTTCAACGGGTTCAATAGATTCTGAGGGTTCAACAGGTGTGGTGCAGCGCATAAAATAGTAGAGCGCCGCTCTTTCCCCGTTGAACCTTCTGAACCCCTGGAACCTGTCGAACCCGCTAAACCAGTCACCAATTAGTACAATGCTTCATTAGCAATGACGAGGCGCTGGACCTGATTCGTTCCTTCATAGATCTGCATGATCTTGGCATCACGCATGTATTTTTCATTCGGATTTTCACGGGAGTACCCATTACCGCCCATGACCTGCACCGCTGTCGTTGTAACTTCCATCGCCGTATCCGAAGCGAAGCACTTCGACATAGCGGAGAACATGGACGCCCTCTTATCTCCCTGCATCTTCAGCCAGCAAGCCTTGTAGACAAGCGCGCGTGCTGCCTCTGTCTTAGTGACCATATTGGCGATCATTTCCTGTACCATTTCAAAAGAAGCGATCTTCTGACCAAACTGCTTTCTCTGGTGTGCATAGTGGATGGCATTTTCCAGTGCAGCCTGTGCGATACCGACAGAAATCGCACCGACGACCGGACGGGATGTCTCAAGCGTCTGCATAGCGATGCGGAAGCCCATGCCTTCACGACCGATGCGGGCGCTTGTCGGAACGAAGCAATCATCAAAAATGATTTCCGAAGTAGCCGAAGCACGGATCCCCATCTTATCCTCTTCCTTGCCGATGGAGACGCCCGGCGTATTTCTATCAACAGTGAAAACAGTCAGACCACGAATGCCGCCTGATTCACGGGTATTGGCAAAGAGTGTGATTTTATCACAGATCGGCGCATTGGTGATGAAGCACTTCGTACCATTCAGGACATAGCCGCCATCGACCTTTTTTGCCTTACAGGATACCGCACCTGCATCAGAGCCTGCTCCCGGTTCCGTCAGGGCAAAGCAGGCGATCCCACCGTTGTTCAGGCAGTCGAAGTATTCCTTTTTCTGTTCATCGCTGCCGGCGAAAAGGATCGGGAAGGAAGCGAGCGAATTGGCTGCGCAAACAGTCGCAGTACCTGCACAGCCCTTTGCAAGCTCTTCACTGATCATCGCACCCGTCAACAGATCGAGTCCTGCTCCGCCATATTCCTTCGGAACAGCCAGCTGAGTCATACCGGACTGTTTCAAAATCTTCAACAGTTCCGGATCCATGACACCGCTCTTATCGATGTCCAGAGCGCGCGGCGCGATCTCCTTCTGTGCGATCTCCTTCGCCAGATTTACCAGCTCCTGCTGCTTTGCATCTAATGTAAAGTCCATTCTCGTTCCTCCATGAAATCAAAGTGCTTCTTCTGCCAGGGCTTCCCCCTAAAATTTTACTATATTGCTATTATTATAACAGATATGCTGGACTTTCGGATGGAAAAATATAAAAATACTCGCAGAATCTGATCCTGCGAATGGATCATGATTTCCCGCTTCATCGCTCCCCCCATATGCTTTGGAATACCAGAAAAATCACTGCTCCCCTTCTCTTTAAAAGCCATGGGAGCTTTCCCTGCATGATGCCAACAGTCATTTTGAAAAATGCCTTCGTCCATCCCCCCACAAATCTGTATGGGTACAGGTCACAAATGTCATCACATGGATGGCAGCCCGAAAGTTTCCACTTGAAAGCCACACAGTCGGGATCATGGGCATAATGGTACATGACCCCATCCATGTAGGCTCTCGCTTTCTCAATGCGGGCGATTCATTCCGCAAAGTATCGCGCGCTCTCTTTGGCGGCCACGTCAATGGCTGTATCTACCATCTCCTCATTGCCCTTTGAAATAGCGCCGATTATGCCATTGCAGGCCGCCTTGAGTCCCTGCGTGGAAAATTTATCTATGTCCCTTTGCGCATCGCGCAGGGCGTGTTTGAACGCGTTCCCTGGGTAGTCTTTAGACAGAGCAGGTGCAGAAGGCAGCGAGCCTGCTTTGGTTGTACCGTCAAACCTTGATGACAGGCAAATACTTTTTTCTAACGAAGAAGATGATGCAACAAGTCACACTGCATCAAAAAATGCCATCCCGTCATGCGCTGCGGAATGGCATTTTCTTGATTTGGCAAAAGTATTGGTAGAAGTGATGAATTTTATGCGAGTTAGGTAGAAAAAGAAAAGCCCAAAGTCATCCATGACTTTGGGCTGAATGTCTGGTGGTCCTTCCCCTCATGGGTACAAACACAATTACCTTCAAAAAGAATTATTTTTCTCTAAATATAAGAATAGCATAAAATCTCCGATTCCCCACTTGCAAAATAAAAAAGGACGTCTTGATTTAACAATGTGCTAAATCAAGACGTCCTTTTTTTATTGCTTCGCGATTTTGCCCATTTTCTCTAAGCAGTCGCCCTGATAAAGCTCAATCATACAGCGTTCCCCTATTTTTTAACCAACGCATACAGGAGCCCACCTGAAATTGCGATCAAGAGGTTACGCTGGCGGGTCTTTACTCTAATTTTCCTTTTTGCCTCGTCCTCGAACTGCTGCAAGAATCGATTGGCTCTCAGTAATGATTTCTGCGTCTCCTCGTTCGCTGCCTTGGAGATTACGATTTCCTTCTTCAATTTTTTCAGCTCTTCCCTCTGCTGATTCAGCAAGGTCGCTTGCTCGGTCAAGACTTTCTGCCGTTCTTGACTGTGAGCTTTCAGCGTTTGTAAGTTCGTTTCTAATTGCGTCAGCTCGCTGCTGGATATCTGATACATCGTTTCGGCCTGCGAAGTAGAACCAGCAGCTAGCCACAAGGAGCACGCCAGCAAGCAGATACATAATCTTTTTGTGGTCCACATTATGCCCTCCTTTATTTTATCCTTCCCACACTCTTAATCTAAATAAATAGTGTCGATTTCGGCTTTACTTTGTGCAGCTTCGACCTGCGCCTTTGCCGTGCGGTATGCAATATGCAGGAGATTGGAGCGTACGGCGACCGCTGCTACAATAGCGCGCAGGTCCTGAACCGTAACCACCGCATCATCATTGTCTGCCGTTGTCCAGCTGATGCTTGCGCCTTCTCCCTGAAGCGCCAACGCGATTATTGCTGCTGCGATGCGGTCGCGAGCTTTACTGTCGTAATCGTAGAGGTGCCCGCCATACGCAATCGGCTCAACCTCCGCATCATCGCGTTGGCGCTTCAGTTCAAAAATTTTGCGGGTGCGGATATTTTCAATCGGCTCCTCAGCCTCACCGATAGCAACACCTAAACATCCCAAATCAGCATCCGATATGCTGAGTGGGATAAATGTGCCATCCTGTCCCATGGCCTCTGCCAAATCATAGAGGTTGTTATAGATATTGTCCTTGTATGTGTATGTTTTCACTGCTTGCCTCCTTAGTTAAACACAATTTCGACTTTATATTTTTTACCCACATTAGCGGCGGTAAACATGCTTGATATATTTGACGGCACACGTTGCAAAAAGGTATAAAATCCTACTAAGTCACCTTGATATGACATTTTGCCTACTGTCAAATTAACAGTTACACCCGTTTCAAGCGGTGTGATGTTAAGGTTGATATTGCGACTACCGCTCGTAACACCATCCTCCTTAAATGCAACGTCAAGCCAACCGCCGTAATAAGACAATATTGCCAATGTTACCGCTCTACCATCATGTGTAACATTGCCTATAATCTCACCATAGTTGCCATTGTTGCGACTATACCCGTACTGACCGCTCTGCCGTCCCATAGTCATGATAAAGGCATTATCCCCGGTATCCCCGCCGCTTCCAGCAGATTTTTTGATAAACATCATCCTGTTAAGTCCCATGGTTATCACCTCATGTCAGCTTATTAGCCTGCACGATGCTGGTCATGCTGCCGTAGCTGTCCTTGGTCATAAGGATGTTGAGCAGCAGGCCTGCGCTGGTGATTGCTAAGTCGGAAGCAGCACCGATATATTTAATCGTGCCGCCGTTTGTGATGGACAGCGCATAATCACCACCAGCAGTGATGTATGCCGTAAACACTGTTGACTGATTACTGCCCAACAGTGCTGATAACGTCGCAAGGTTAAGAGTAAACGCTCCTGTTGCATGATAGTATGCTGCTGACGTAGATGGGCTGACGGATGATGTACTGCGGTTAGGCGTAGTATACTGCTCATATCCAAGAGTTGCCAAATTAAACGTCTGCTGCGCTCCCCACACGTTTTGTCCGGATGTTTTAACATAGCCATCCAAAGACTGATGCTGCGTCAGATATCCGCTGTCATTCGATAATTGTGATACCTTAGTCGGTACATCGGATTTCTTGGCAAATTTCCCGTTCAGCTGCGTACATAGCTTTCGAATGGCCCCCAGCAGCGAGTCCTTGTAAGTGCTCATGCTAGCACCTCACTTATATAATCGTTTCATTAACAATAGCGGTAATCTCATCATCAGTCGCCAACGGAAAGTCATTGATTTTCATGTAGGCAGATAAGTCGACCACGCCGGAGAGATTATCCCATGCGTTGCCATTCCAAACTACGTTATCCCCGGCTTTGATTCCGTTAGAAGCATCAGCCGCCACAACGTTGTATACATCGCCTACAGCCTTCCCGTTAACGGGGAGCTCCGCATAGGTGTTCACGCTCCCGCGGTACTTGTAAACGGTTGTGATGTCTGCTTTTTTCGCATAAGTACGATCTATATCGGCGCTCTTTGCGTAGAGAGACAGGTCCAATTGCCCCTGAATAGCGGAAATCGTACCGTCTTCGGAAATAGTCACATTATTGCCCGCCTTGACGCCACCGATGGTGCTTGCTGTCGGTACCGGAAGGACGTAGTTATTTGCTCCTTCTGCTACGCCTGCGAGCTTTGCTTTTTCTGCGGCAGTATAATCATTGGTAGAAAGGCCTTTCCCGGTTTCTTTCCTGACAAAAAGACTATTCAGCTTTGCAATCAAAGCGGTCATAGCAGCAGCAAAATTGGATTTTCTCAGAATTTTATCAGTAGTAGCCATATTATTCTCCTTTTAGTAGATTATCAAAAATATCATCAATGACAGCTACGCATTCCGCATTGGTTGCATAATCTGCCACGAAATCACCAGTATCAGCCGGAGTCAACACACCAGTTAAAACTCCTACGGCAGACAGGACTCCAGTAAGTGTTGCGTTATCACTCATCAGAAAGTCACCTCTTCTGTCAGTTTCAGCATGTGTGGTGGAATCACAGTCGCAACAAATCCATCAGGCCGGCGCAATTCGACATCATAGTAGTATGTGCCATACGCCAGATTATCTGTCTCTCTAGGAACAATGGTGATGCAATTATTAGCAGCCGCTTTTTGGATAACGATTTCCTCGTCATTTAGCGATCTTTTTACGGTAAAAAGCACCTGATCATCCGGAGTGATTTCGTAGTCCGTACCGTCTTGATTTTTGATTTGCAGTCTGAAAGTAGCAGTATCTCCTCTTGTCAGACTAATTCCATTGTTGACCACTTTCAGCACAATATCACCTCATCAGTACCATTCACTTAAATCATATTTCCGCCCATCAATTTCAAAAGAATCAGTATATTGCCAACCAGCAAGGATTCTGCTCGGGAAATAGTCATAGAAATTGCATTCATCGTCATACTGGGCGCACCAGGTGGGCACATAATCAGCTAGATCATCAAGATTCATGCAATAAGTATCTTCCGGGTTAGTGTGCAGGTCCAGCACTCGTTCCCACATGGATAGTCCCCAAGTCGCTTTCTCGACGAAAAACTGATTCAGCGCATTGAGAATAGCATTACGGATGTTTTCATGCTCCCATGAACACGCCTCACATACTGCACGGAAATGAGGATCTTTTTTTAGAAAAGGCGGCAAGTACTGCGTGATATCTATTTTGTCAGATGACCTTAGCAGTCTAGTCAACCCTAGTCACCCCCATAGTGCCGGCTCTAGGCAGGTATCCTGATGGAATTCTTACATTGCTGATACCACCATTGATTTTTAGTGAGTCATAGTCTGAAATAGCACCACTATTAAGCAGTACCTTGCCGACTTGGGCAATGGATACATAATCACTATCAAATCCACTATCTACCAAGTACGCATCCAGTGTATTTTTCAGCACAGACGCATAATCCTGTAAATATTCCTGATTGACTTTTACGTTAGCCGTCACGTTGATATTGAGATATGCCGGCGCCGTTACGGTCACAGTGGCACCGATGGGCCGTACCGTCTCGATATAATCAGCCACCTTTTTCTGTAGTTCCTGACTGGCTGCATTTTTATTGACGTCGGTAACAAGCACCTTGACCGTGCCATTGCCGTTCCATAGGGGAATGACTTTCACATCCCCCACACCAGCTACGGAGAGGGCCCATTCCTTATAATGCATCACATTCCCCGACGTGGCAGGCGTTCTGACATGTACCAAGTACCGTTTCAAGAGAGATTCGTCTGTTTCTTCTTCAAACCCATCGTGGGTAGCATCCTTATTGATGACTTTCGACACCCCGGGAATACTCATAGGTACCTTGTCGATGGTGTTGGCCCCCACATTACCCGAAGTGCCGGCGATCTGCGCCGTGATTTTTACATCCACGGTCCCGTTATCAGCGATGGTACATGCTGCATCAGTCGTAAAATATACATTATTGTCGGTTGAAAATACGGAGCCCTGCGGGACGATGATACCTTTGGTACCGGTGACAGTCAGGGTCCCAATGGCTTTAACGGCCGGCTTCCTATCAATGCCGAACTCCGCGGCGCGAAGTGTCAAGTATTCACCCCATGATGTATCCGCAAAGGCAGCCTTATAGAGCTGCTCAATTTCAACTTCGCTCTTCGCAAACTCAAAGCTATTGGACGCCAACACATCATTTTCAAAGGTTCCTTCGATTTTCGACGCTTCAATCCCGCTTTGTCTTTGTAATTCCTGCAGGATTTCGTTCTGATCTCTAGCTACATACATTACGCACTCACCTCCCCATAGACCGTTGTCAGGTCAATTATTACTGTCGCCTTCCGCCCTTCCTGTGAAAATGAAATATCATTGATGGATAGAATGTAGGGATTTACCATAAGGCATTCCGTAATCATTCGTTTCAGCTCGCTGATTCGTTCCTGTACTCCCATCACCAATCCTATAAATGGCTTGATTTCAATACCGTACTGCCACGAATAAGCAAGGTATGTATAGCGTTCTGTGGCCAATGCTTTATATACCCAGATCTTGATAGCCTCGGTGCCTTCTAGCAGGATATGCTTCCCCGATTTGTCATACAGAAAACAATTCTTTTCAAAATCCCATGCGAATTCTTTAAATAACGGTAGATCCTGCGTATCAGAGGAATCCTGAATCAAAGCTTCGCTGGCACCGACAAAAGGAAACGCTTCACTCATAGTTTCACCCCGCTATCTGCTATCCAATATAGCTGATTCCCTTCTAGATTCTTTGAACCTTCCAAAGGTATCACTAGGACGATAGTTCCCGGCTTTAGCGTATCCGTCCATGTCTCATCGTTATCAATAGGATGATTGTGGCTGGCGTATTCCGCATAACCGCCACCACCGCCACGATAGGACGTCTCGCCTACCATGTGCCTGGCATAACCGGGCATGAGGTATCTGGAGATATAAACATCTTCCTTATGGAGCTGGATAGTGTTGACATCAATAGCGATAGCGGGAGGCGGCGATCGCACGATACCCATCTGAGCCATTTGCACCTGCTCGTCTTTCCCTGCCTGGTGCATCAACCCGATCATGCGATTGGCCGACTGCTCGATAGTTGGAATTTTATCCGCCATTGGCTCCCGCCTCCTCTTTGGTCATAATGTTTTCAAATTCCAGTTCCAGCTTCATGGTGTGCATACCATTCTCAAAGATATGGCTATCACTCTTGATCCAAAACTGGCCTTTGAAATATTGCTCCTGCACGGCAATGGAATAGGGGGTTACCACCCGATAATCGCCCAGCATATCTAAGGTGCCGGTTCTATCAGGGCCTTTTAGCAACGATTCGATTTCCTGCTGCGCATTGGCTTTTGGATTGGTCTTATATACATCCTGTATCAAGCCATATTTTTTGATTTGGTCATCTTCGGATTGATAGCCGGTGGCATTCCCCTCTGCATCAGTGATCACGACCTGATTCACCATATTTTCAATGCTTTCGGCAAACCGTTCATTCAATACATTGGTATACCCATTGGCTTCGTAGTCCTCGATGAGAGTTCCCTTTTCGACTACATCCAGCTTACTGCCATTCATCAGCAGGGCATATTTCTTCTTTGTTTGCTTCGACGCCTCGGTATATGCCATGAGAATAATCTGATAGCCAGATTTCCTGACAGCAATGAAAGAAACGGGCGTCCCTGTAGCAAGGATATTGCCCGTTTCGATTCCCAGTTCATTACAAACCGACTCTGTGATACTTTCAGGAGTCATGTCTGTAAATTTACGTGTAGTTTTGCTTTTATTTAGGATAAACAAATTGTCATAGGCAGTGACAGAGACTTTGGACGCCTGCACGTCCCGCTCCAGATGAAATATATGCCCATGGAATCGAAGCGTGCCGTCCTCATCGTACCCATATACCGTATCGCCATTATCCAATGGATGATTAGGTAGGTTAGGATCTCGATAGTCCTGTACCACATCAAAGGCAAGGCGCCGTGCAGCCTGCAAACGGGACCCGGACCACTCGATGCGGCTGATTAGCTGCGTGATGTCATCTACATGCTGAGTCTTTTTCCCATCACTATCAGTCGTTATGTATTCGTGCTTGACAATCATTTGATGATCAACCTGCCAATCTTATCAGCGTTATTGATAGCCAAATCTTTCAGATCATTGCTTTGGGCAATACGACGCCATTTATTGGCCTGCCCGTAGCATTTCTTGGCCACGTCCAATACATCCTTCGCCTTTTTCAGTTTAGCTGCCGAATCTGCTTTTTTGTCTGGCGATGGTCTGTCTTTCAAGCCCGTGGTCTTATCTACCTGCTTATTGTTGTTGGCAAGTGGCGTATTCAGATCCTTGTACTCGGTGAGAGTCAAAGCGTAGTAAATATCCCGACTTCCATCCTGTTCTTTGTAATCGAATTTCATGATACCGGTCATAAGGTTGACCGGTGAATCAGTGATAATGATTCTGACAGGCTTTCTGCTTTCCTTCCACTTCCTTAGTTTTTCGACGAAAAAAGACGGTTCGAGTGCATCCCCAACTACAAAGGGGTAGTCATGTACCGAAGCTGGGAAAAAACACTGGAAAGAAATCCGTTGCGCCTGAGGCAGCCCAAAGACGAGTGCCTCGCCTACCTGTTCGACGTTGACAACCTTATTCCCCTGCCCGGTAGATACCTCGTATACACGCGGCGTAACAGGCAGCGTGACTTTTTCTGTTTCACAAGAAAGAATGATCTGCCGCTTCGAGCTGCCTCCACCTAAGATTGCGGAGGCGATATTTAACGCGGTACCAAGTGCTCCCCATGCTTTCATTACGCACCTCCGTAGTTTGCATAGCCCTGTTCGAGGGCTCTCATGATGGTATAAGCGATTTTGTCAATATCGGCTTCGTTTCGCACAACGAACGTATTTCCCGTAACCATGACAGAGTTCCCAGATGCGGTCGAATTCTGTACTTCACGGGAAATGATCTGTGCTGTTTTCCCCGCCGGATAGATCCGGCTGCCCTGCGGCAGGTCGATGAGTTCGCCGCCGTGTTCATTGATTTGTGCCAAACCGCCAGAGAAATGCATATCCCCTACGGCATCCATCGGCACGCTGTCATCGACACGCACAGCGCCATCGCTTCCAAAAGAGTAATGACTCATAGCACTGGCAGAAATCTGCGAAAGTTTAGAGGAAATCGGTGCCATGACGCTTGATTCAAACCATGCTGCTGCGCCGCTCCATGCCCCCTGCACTGTGCTCCACGCATCCGTAAACGCGGATCCGATGTCAGCTCCCGTAGTCCCTGCGCTGGCGTCAATAGGATCCCAGACGGAAGCGTCATACCAGTCCGCCACATCGCTCCACTGTCCTTTGATGGACTCGACAGCTTCCTGTCCGTGCGCCTTGAGTCCGTCCCAGACGTTATTCCACAAGTCTCCGATCACCTTCGAGCGTTCTTCTGTCGCCTGCTCCATGGTTTTAGTGATGTCGTCATAGTCCTCGTAGGTCATACCGCGAGACGCGTTGTCCCGATACATGGTCGCTTCCCTCATAGACTGCAGACGACCTGCACCAAAAGTGCTATTAGCAAGACCGTTCCCAATATAGTTGCCGAAAACGCTGCCACCCAGTCCACCGATAATCGAGCCTATCAGCGCGCCGGGAACAGCACCTATGCCGCCGAAAGCACCTCCGATGGCCCCGCCGGCCAGCGCACCAGCTTTGGAACCGGCATACATGCCGGCAAGTGAGCCGCCCGCCTTTAGAGCTGTAGCGCCACGTTCTTCCGGCGCTGCACGGTAGACCTCGTAAGCAGAAGTGGCAAGAGCAGCGCCCATCATGACGCGTCCGAAAATTTTTCCGTACCGGGCGGCTTTCCCTGCATCCATCTTCCCATCCGCTTTTGTACCGGGGATAGAGCCAGCTCCGCCGATGCCTGTGCCGCCAGAGCTTACCGTACCATTGACGATAACTGTGTTGGCAGACACCACCATGTCATTTAATGCACCGTTCCTGCCACCGGCAATGCCGCCAGTCTTAGGATGCAGCACACTGGAGACAGCATCGACGCCGTTCTTCGTCAACTTTGCGATCTTATAGAGCGCCCCGGCCAGCGCCCCGCCGGCTAGAACGGAGCCTACGCCATCAAGCTGCAGGAACTTGTTCTTCAGATCGACGACAAGCGTCCCGACTATATCAAATACGTCACCAAAATCCAGCCCGTCCTTGATATTTTCATTGAACTGATTTAAGAGCTTCGTACCCTCCTGCACCAAATCGCGAAGGCCGCTAGATACGTGGCCACTCAGCAGGTTTTTCGTCAGCCCGTCCCATGCGCTGGAAAGATAAGTCAGATCGCCCGCCAAATTATCCAAGCGAGTCTTTGCCATCTTATCCGCGGCACCGCGTGAACCGTCGATGGCTTTCGTCAGCCGTTCGAACTTGTCATCCGATTCGTTGACGATAGCCAGTAAACCAGACATGGCTTCCTGTCCGGCAAGATCAGAGGCAACTTTGCCCTGCGTGGCTTCGTCGAGGCCTTTGAAGCCTTTTCGCAAATCCAGCAGAATCTTCCGGAGCGGTTTCATCTTCCCCGTTGCCGTGTCGATAGCAGAGAACCCGCCGTCGATGTGCTGGCTCAGGGTCGCCATCGCTTCTTTCACGTCTTTTGTCGGCGATACCAGACGAGTCATCAATGCACGAAGCGACGTGCCAGCCTGCTCCCCTTTGACGCCGCTGTCTGCCATTGCGCCAATAGCGAGCGCCGTGTCCTGAATGTTATAGCCAAGAGCCCCCGCAAGCGGCGCTACATACTTGAATGTGTAACCCATCTTTCCGACATTGGTATTAGAATTGGCAGCCGCTGCAGCGAGCACGTCAGCGAATTCCCCCGCTTCATCAGCCCCCATTTTAAAAGACGTCATAGCGTCCGTTACGATGTCTGATACCGAAGCCAGGTCTTCGCCAGAGGCGGCAGCCAGATTCATGATGCCAGGAAGACCGCCGATCATTTCCTCAGTCTTCCAGCCCGCCATGCCCATATAAGTGAGCGCCTGCGCCGCCTCCGTCGTGGTGAATTTCGTCTTCGCCCCCATCTCCAAAGCAGACGCCGTGAGCTTCTGAAATTCTTCGTCTGTAGCACCGGAAATCGCCTTGACGCCGGACATGGTCTGCTCGAAGTCCATATAGCTTTTCACGGTATTATAAATACCAAAGCCGACTCCCGCACCGCCAAGCATCTGCAGCGAAGTATTCATAAGCATGCCAGAAGCAAGCCCATCAAGACTGTTTTTCAGCTTGCCGCCCTTCTGTACTAGGTTAATAGCCACCTCTTTCGAGCGGATGCTGTTCATCTGGTTCCTGATCCGGGCAATCGCAGGCGTTGCCTTATCCGTCACGGATACTGCCGCCCGATGATTTCCCTTGATCCCAGAAAGTGCGCTGGCGGTCTTCTTGATTTCGGCCGCAGACTTGACAGCAGATGCCGCCAGTCTGCCATTGGCCGTCGTCAGCCGGTCGACCGCCGACAGCGAACCCACTACAGAAGTTTTAAACCCGGAGACGTTTTTCTTCGCGGTCTTGATGGCAGCCGTCATCTTATCCCGCATCTCGAGCGTAGCGCTCAATACATACTGGCTCATCCTATCACCTGCCTTGTCATGCCTACTGCGGCCAGTTTGGCCGCCCTCTCATCCTCTGCCTCCATAGCCGCATGGCAGAAAATCTTCTCGACCGGCGACAGTGAGAAGAAATAAGAGAGAGAATGACCATGGGAAACTAAAAAGGCCGCCGTGGCAGCCTCCCAGTTCCCTTCAATCAGTTTTTTGCGTCGTCGTGAACCTTTCGCACGATGTTTTTGTTATAACCTGCACAGTCAAGAATAGCCACGGCGATCCGAGTCATTTCACCTGCATCAAACAGTTTACGCACAATATCCGTCGGTTCCACGCACCCATAGGCCTCCTGCAGCTTGGCATCCTTCAGATTCGGGGATACTACGCAGTTCAGCACGAGATACGCATCTCCATCCCCCTCCGTAGCTTTGGATTCGAGCACCATCGCTGCCGTCGGTTTCTTTACCGTGATGACGCCGATGGATGTTTCCATGTCATACGTTTCTTTCTTCGCCGCCGCTACGGCTTCTTTCATTTCGATCAGTTCTTCAATACTTACAGCCATTCTCATACCTCGCTATTCTACTGTTTCAATAAATTTCGCGTCCTCAGGAGTGAATCCAAAGGGAAATTCCTTCTCGACCACTTCACCCTTCTTGAAATTCATCAGAGCAAGCTCATTAAAGAATACATTATCAATGGACACGCGTTCCTTCTGTCCATCTACGGCATCCGGATCATCCAGCAGCCCCACAAGCGTAGCTCTCGGATCATGGCCATTTTTCCACTCCTCCAGATAGGCGTTAATGTTGCGGTTAATGACAGACTTGATTGTCAGCGTACCCGAACCGGTGAGGGATACGATTTTGGAGTCTTTGGAATTGCCAATCAGCACGTCCTCGCGGTCTGCCGTTACCTTACATTCAAAGGATTCAATTTCAAAGAGAAGTTCACCATCCCACCATACTTTCCCGTGGGAACCATTCCAGCGACGACGGCCTCTGTATTTCACATCTTCTGCAGCTCTAGCCATTATTCATGCCTCCTACATTACATAATAAATACAATGTTCAGATCTTCCATGGCGTTGACTGGCTTTACACTGCCGGCCAGTACCACATTAGTACCGGTGTTATACTGGCGAATCTGCATAGCCGTCATAGTGGACGTATCTTCTCCGTGGAGCTTAGCATAATTCGCCTGATACTGTTCATCGATGTCTACCGTGTTATTGCCGTCACGGTCAAGAACATTGCCTTTGATTTCATCGAAGTACACCAGAATAGCAGTGATGAAGAGCATTTTATGGTCATAGTCATTGATGACTTTGCCCACATAGTACTTCTTGAACGTATCACGGATATCATCGGTAATCATATCGACCGCTTCCATAATCTTGATGTATCGGAAATCTTCGCCTTTATCAGTGGTGAAGGTAGTCAGAGAATTGCATGCACGGGCAATCTTAACTCCGTCCCCATCCTGTTCATCAAAGAGAAGCAGCTGGCCTTTATCAATGAGAGAATCGATATCTTCATACTGTTCTACCTCTTCGACTTCGGTCAGTTTGAAATAGGTGGCAGAACGGTCAAGCGCAAGACCGGCCAGAATACCGGTGATACGAGCGGTGTACTGGAGAGCAGTGTAGGTGGTATATACCGGATTCCCCTTGGAATCGGTATCAGTCTTTACCTTGATGCCGCCGGTGCAGAAATTGACGATGCCTTCGTGGTCCGCCGCCTGATTAGCTACCACAGCCTTGAAAGTCTTTCTCTTGTTTCCGCGTTCAGACTTGATCCAGGAAACGATATCCTGCTGTTCCTGTTCAGTACTGTTCGGATAGCAGAGATAATTCCATTTTACGCTTTCCAGTTTTGCAAGAATACCGGCCAGTTTCTGAGTTGGTTCAGAGATGTCTGCTTTTGGCAGGGTATATACCAGGATGCGAAGCGGTGTCCCCAGCAAGCACTTTTTAATCAGATCCACGTTTTCCGCGGTCAGTCCTTCATCTGGGATGTCAGAAACATCGTTGATTTTGTAGTACTTGCTGACATCAGTTTCCTCATTTTTGAGGATCATCGCCACAATGCCTCGAGCGCTGCGCTTGATAGCCGTAGTTCCCTTGGTTTTAAAATCAATCAGTACCTGTGGCAGGCCAAAAACTTCAGCTTCATTTGCCATATTGTTACTCCTTCCTTAAATTGAGCGTCAGCTCTTCCATCAGTTCAAATTCTTCCTGACTCATGTCAGCGTCCGTGAACTGTAACCGGAAAATATAATGCAGCACTTCATCATGGATGGTGGTTTCAGCTTCCAAAATGGTGATGGCCCTATCTTCTACATAAAAAACGGGGCGAATCGCCAAATCGAGAGTCTGACCAATATCATAAATCTTCATCCGGTCAATCCGTCCGAATAAGTCCCCATCCGGAATATACTGGATGTCAATCTCGATATTGCGGTCATGATATACGCCTTCCCCATCCACCGTTGATGTGTAGGGCTGCATTTCGACATAAAAATAAGGTGCATCCGACTTTTCAACGTTGTCAAAGTGCACCTTGCTGGCAGGGAAATTCCTCTTCAGAAGCGCCGTCAGCGCCGCTTTGAGACTTCTATAGGTAATCATGATACCAGCTCCTTCATGATAGTCTCCGCGTCTGTTTTGAACTGCTGTTCAGTCTCGACTAATCCTTTATGAAGCATCTTTGCACCGGGAACGAACCGCGTGCGGCCCTTCTTATCCTTCGCCCACCCGCCCCCGCGCTTTCGTATGCGGTGCCCGAATTCTACGTGCCCCGCATAATGCGTATTGTTGTAAACTGTAGCAGCACCCTTAGCGGCGCGGCTCCTATGCCAGCCGTTTCGAAGCGTACCGGTATCCACGGGTGTGTTGTCCTTGACACGACCGTTCAGAAGCTCCGCCTGCTGCGCGACGAACTTGTTTCTCTTATCCAGTGATTGATCCAAAATGCTTTGCAACTTGGCATCCAGCTGATCGAAGCCGGTGATTTCTTCGCCCATCAGGCCTCCTCCCCTTCCCGTTCTGCGTTAATTTCCTTGTGAGTAGGATAGTTCAAAGCCTTACCGGCACGAAGCAGAAACTGCTGCTCCGCTGCCGTCTGAATGGACAGAATGTCATTAGGCCGTATATCATACTGAGGATCACAATCAATGCGGAGCTTTTGTATCAACGCATCGCCTCGATCGGACTGTTTCCCGGTCAAGCTGATTTCGTAGATGCCCAAATGGCAGGGAATCTCGTGATAGATTTTATCAATCCTATAGTCGTCAGCTCCCTCTGCATCCAAAGAAGCGACTTGTCTGGACACAGTCATGCGGTCATTGTACATAAACTTTTTCAGCAACCGCTTCATTCCTACGAATTCCATGGCTGCCTACCTCCCACCTTGCGGAAACGGTTCAGCTTCGGCTTCAGGCTTTCAAAATCTGCTTCATGGGGATTTCCAGTAGAAGATACATCAGATACCGCAAAGGTAAATTCCGTATCATTCTGCTTCAAAGATTTCAGTGGTGCTTTTTCTCCTGAAGCCTCCGCATCCATCCATTTAGAAATAAGCTCCACCGCCGTATAAATCAGGCTATCAGGGAAATCCTCTCGGTGGCAGTAGTCCATCACATCCACTACAAACTTCTCCACGTACATTCGGAGCTTTGTATCGTTGATGATAGGCGATTCCTCTACCATGCCGTTATAATCCCCTTTGACCTCCATGATTTTGTCATAAATGGCCGCATTGGCTTCCTCTTGGGAAATATATTTCATCGCATCACCTACTTTCTAGGGCATCAAAAAAGCACCTGCAACTCGCAAGTGCTTTTTGTTTAAAATATCACTGTATCCCAAATTTCCTTGTCAAATTGAGGAATTGCTTGCTTCGTTTTTATCGCACGCCAAAGTTTCTTCGCTGCTAATTTATACTCACTTGCAACAGGGTGTACAGGATCCAATAACGTAACACGCTCAAGAGAATGCTGTCCGAATACTTTTAAGTATTCCGTCTTTGCACGAGTTAAATCCGCCATTGCTATATCAAGATTAGTCCCGAATGCGTCTGCAGGCATATTAATCCCCCCGTTTATGCCATTAATATCAGACCAATAATAAGATTAAGATATTCTCTATCATCTGTTATTATAGCATAATTCCGCGTTTCCGTCCCGTCAGAATCGACGCTAATACTTTTCACAAATTTTGTGGGTTCATAGATTTGTTCTAGCCCCATGCTAAGAACTTCTGAAGCACTGGTGTATTCTTTACCAATATACGGATTGATAAAATCATCCTTTTTGGTAATCTCGGTATCATTATACCCAAATCCTGGAAATAATTCCGCCAACGCTACTGGGTTCTCATCTTTAGTTCTTTGAGCGATAAAATCTTTTGATATTTTTAAAGCGTCGGAATTAAAGAATTCTACATAATGCCCAATTTCATGAAACGGAGTTGTTTTTCGCACGCCATTCATATGGATAGAAACATAATTCTCACGGTAATTGTCGAACTTTGTAGCATAACGTTTCCCGTTTGCCATTACAGCCCCGCTAATAAAGAATCCTCTGTCAGCCTTGAGCGTATAAAGCTTCCGACTTGTAGCGTCCAAGTAATCTGCCCATGCCTTTGGGTATACAGAAAATGCATTTCTTAGCATTTCTTTATTTACCTTGGAACTGCCTTTAGCCCACTGGTCATCTCGGATGGTACCTCCCATTTCTCTAAAGTTTCCGAAAATTTCCTTTAGCTTTTGTTTGTCCCCAATATGCTGGTCTACTTTTAACAACTGATTTACCATTTCACCTATATGACACACATCAGATACGTTCATATCCTTAAGTGGTTTTCGTGAGATAGCGTCTTTAATAGACTGGATTGATAGCGGGGGTTTAGCTGGAGCTGGCTGTAGGATAATATACTTTTCATACCATGTATCGTACGTCATACCCTTAGGCACATGTACCGTTTTCCCATCAATATTCCTAGCAGTTCGAGCGCCCTCTTCGCTATGCCAGCCTTTCAGGCTGCCCGCGATTGTACTTCGACAGTTAGGATGAAGTGGCGGTGCATTTTCACCAGGGCGGTATTCATCAATGGAATAGACATGACCGTCATGTGACCGACATGTAACAGAAGTACGCCTGTCTAATGTAGCAATGAAACGGTAGTATTTCATGCCGGACTCTTTGATACTGTCAGCGGCTGCACGATTCTGAACATAGTTCATTTCCGTGCGTACTAACCTTCTCGCATTGGAGAGACCGGCATGCATTTTATCTTCTACCATTTTTGCCATCTGAGGGACGGACAGCCCGCGGTGCAGCCCATTCGACACGACTGTGCGAAGGACCGCGCCGAGCTGCTGGTCATTCTTCCAGATACGCTGGCTATAGGACTTTCCGCTCCACGGAGCAGCGGCGATTTTTTGTGCCGTATCATCATCAATAGCGACATTCGCCTTCATGATTCCCGTCCGTTCTACCACGTCATAAATGCCGTGGTAGAAACGATCCTTATAGGCATCCGTCAGAAAGTCCGTCATGCGGTCTTCTGTCTTGCGTCCCAGCCGGTCAAGAGCCTTCAGCGTTTCTGCATAGAGCTTATCCAGACGCGAAATGCGGCTTCGCATAGCGAGGGTGTCCAGTTCCTCCGACAGAACGCTGCCGTTCTCGATCCCCTGCAGGTATTCTTCCATGCTCATCCGCCAGACGCGATATTCATCGCCCGTCAACAGTCTGTGCGCTTCTGCCATAGATAGTTTGTTATCTTTTGCGAAGCGCCCATACAGAGCAGCGATGTCCCTTTGGATGTCAGCCAGAGCCTGCTCATAATACGCCGCCAGATCGCGCTCTACAGTAGTCTGGCAACGATTGTGCCACGCTTCCTCGTAGGCAGTGGCTCTAGCCGCCCAGTATGCTTCATTCTCTGACTGCTTATCCATGACTAGCCGACCTTATGCTTCAGGGCTACCATGCGGATAGCTTTGGATTCATATACACGATTCCAATTGGTGGCATCCGCCAGTTCCGCGCGAGTTGGGGATTCCGGATTGGTTCTCTTCTTGTTGGTCCATGCTACTCCCCGTGGATGCATGATAAAGCAGCGACGGTTATACAGCATGTCAACGCCAGCACCATCGTCCGGGTCACGTTTGGTTTCGGTCTGCACGAAACGAACCGGAGAACCTTCGCCGTAAGCAATGGCACCGGTACCGAAGAAGTAGGTGGTATATACACCACTCACTACAGGGCATCCATCATCTACGATAACACGGCGGCCCTGGTATGTATCAAATTCCACATTGGTAGAATCTCTTTCGGTAGCAATGAGGTTCTTTTTCTTCAGGTATGCTTTGGTAGCAGAATGCATCACCACAGCGGAAAGCTGATCCTGTGCATCGCCCATGAGCTGGAGGGTATCGATGACTGCAGAGGCAGAAATGTTGGCAGCTTCCCCTTCCAGTGCAGAAATATCCAGAATATGGTCTTTCATGGAAGTAGAAGCGAATACGCCAGCAAGGATATTGATGAGTTCCTTCTGGTACTGTCTAGCCCAATAGCCTGCTACCAGATCGCCAATAGCGGCCATCGGGTCCTTACCAGTCAGTGCGGCAGACAGATTGGAAGCACTCCATTTCTGTCTGCGCATGATGGTAGTGGATACATCTTTCTTGGATGTGATTTTCTGTGCTTCGATAGTCTGCCCTTCTACGATGTTGTCAGCGTCTCCCTGCAGATCTTCGAAGAATGGCATGTTGTGAGTACGTGCTGCTTCGCTCGCCAGGGCATCGAATGCCGGGCTTCTAGTAATAATACCGGAATTGAAAAATGCAGATTTCTCCATGGTTTTCTGCACTACGTATGGATTAAACAGTTCCGGGACGATGATATCGGAAATAGTAGTTCCTGCCATTTGTATTGTCTCCTTTTAGATTAAATAGTTACTCCGGCGGCCTGCGCGAAGGCTTTGGCCTGTTCCGGATTTTCTCTGAGCAATCTTCCCTGTTCAGTGAGGTTAAACGTATCTTTTGCGAATGGATTGGTGCTGGGGTTTCCGGTTCCGCCTTTGGGATCATACTTCGGGTTAGGGCCGGCCTGCTTAAACAAAAATGCTTTGTTCTTCTGCAGTTCCTTCAGCTGTTCGTCCAATCCGGTGATTTTTCCATCGTCACCAAGGATGAGTTTGGTCTTGTCGAACAAGCTGGAAACAATGTCCACATCCTGCGCTTTGTCCACAATAGCCAGTTTGATAGCGTCATTGATACGGAGTTCTTTCATTTTCGCATCAGCTTCCTCTTGGGCCTTCTTGTTGGCATCCTGCAGGGATTTAATCTGGTTCTTCAATGCGTCCAGATCACCTGTAGACTTTTTGAGGGTTTCCAATTGTTTGTCACGGTCCGCTACAGTAGCGGTTAAGGTCTTCTTTTCCTCGTTGACCTCATTGAAACGAGATTTTGGTACATACGCACCATCTAAGAAAGCAGTCAGCGCTTTTTTCGCTGCTTCCTTTTTATCGGCTGCGATGCCCAATTCAGCAAATAATTCTTCCTGATTCATAAAATCCTCCTCCGGTTTTTACCGTGGTTCACCTGCCACGTTAGGAAATAAAAACTAGTCATCTTTCTTGCCATCCAAATCCCCTCCATAGGGATCAGCCTGCGCATCCTGCTCTTTGCGTTCCTTTCCGATCTGTTTTGCTTCTGCTTCTGGATCATCCACGAATGGATGGCGGGATAAGATCGTCTTATTAGAAACAATGCCCACGGAATTGCTGCACATGGTCACAAGATCAGAGTCATTTTTAATGGACGTTCTCGTCCATGTCTGTACGATGCCTGCTGTGTCCCTCCCATAATGCCGCAATATCGCATGAAGCAATTCGTCAAATCCCATGCGGAATTGGACTTCCATCTGCCCCGCCTTGAGCTCCAGCAGGGAATAAACGAATTTCATGGCTTCGCCGGAAGTCTTATCCAGTCCCTGCTGCTCCGGATCTATCCCCTGCCCCATGGTAAAGATCGCCTTTCGGGTGATTTCCAGCATCTTATCCCTGGCTTCTACCGGAATATCAATATTTAGAGTGGACACCCCAGACGAATCCCCTGTACCTGCAGATTCCACGGAAATGGTTTTGTAGTATTTCAGGTTCTTCAGGAATTCGTTTAGGTCTTCCCCGCCGTAATTGGTCAAAATAAAAATGACCTCTTGAATATCCTCTAGGTCATTCATAAAACCGCTTAACGTTTTGTCATAAGCGTCTATCAACTTTTTGATTTTATTGAGATCACTGGTAGCTCGTTGATTGTTGCGGAATGGGATAAACGGCACCCGGCCAAAGTTATGGATAAACTGGTTATCCGCTTCAGACAATCCCGCATTGTAAAAATCAGCAAAGCAGCTATAAGGGGATAGCCTATCCATCGTTTCATCCGATTCCGGGATTCGATAGGCCTCACATTCCCGGTCATTCCAATACTCATAAACCTTGTAGGCATCACCGTTATCATCGTACTCACGATACACGCGGAGCACTGACAGCAGATCATGGGACAATTTGGGCGACCAAATCGGGATAATCTCCTCACTGGGTACTACGGCATACTGGAACTTCTCATTCTCATCAATCCAGTAGTGCAGCCATCCGACCCCTGCATTGGACGCATTGGTGGCCAGCTCTTGGATTCTGCTTGCATAACTGCCTCCCAGTGTATCAGTAATCACCTTATTGACGTCATCGCTATGTGTATCAAACAAAGGTGGGGCAGTAAAAAGGTAAGACACCTTCTGATCCACCAGCAGACTGTAAAAGCTCATGGGGATTCGATTGTCTGCCGTGCGCATGGGGTTCTCGATATCGCCCTTTGCCTCTTTCTCCTGCCTGCTGGGAGCGAATAGGATATCATTCAGGTTGTCGTAATACCTGTCAGCCGTCAGGGCCCGCTTTAAAAATTCGCTGTGACCGGTAACATATTTCTGTATCATTTTTCTAGCTACGGTTAAATCCACGTTCTCACCTCCTTAAAACCTTCACTCTAGCCCTAGCCATTTCATTCTGGCAGGCGTATCTCGTGGCATCGATCGCGTGGTTGTCTGCGTCAGGGTAGGCAGAAATAAACTGCCCCTGACGATTTCTCTCGTATTCGTAGCAGGTAAATTCCCTGTATGTGTTCGGGCACCTGCGCTTATCGATGTATATCTTTCGCCTTTCCTGCAGCCACTTGATGCCGTAAGCTACGCTGTCAGGCCCTTTGCGGCATCCGATAATGTTGAAGCCTATGTCGCGTATTTCAGCAATGCTCTTCGGCTCTGCAGAGTCGGCAATGATCGGTGCCGTGAGGTGCTTGGCGCGCAGGATTTGCGCTACAGCGCGGTTCGTGAGTTTCTGCTGATATACCTCGTCGAAGATATATAACTCTTCTTTCTTGGCGTCATAGTGCATTTGGACGAAAGCCAACGGATCGACTGCAAAGCCAAAGTCCAGCCCGCAATGCAGCCTGTCGAATTGTGCAATCATCTCATTGCTCATGCGCAGATCCTCCACATTCTCGAAGACGGCGCCGCCGGTCCCTGTGACTTTTCCCAGATACTCATGCTCGTAGCTCTTGAGATTCTTCCCCTTCAGCTTGTCCGCTTCCAGCAGGAACTGGCTGCCTAGCCATTCCTTCGGAACCTGCAAATAGGTGGAATGGTGTACCAGCCTGTCCGCATCGTCATAGAGCTGCTCTTCGTTCACCCAGTTGTTTCTCGACTTTGGCGGGTTGAAAGAACAGAACTCCCAGTATTTATCACCGCCGCGAAGCAAAGACTGGTTCAGATTCCGGATCTCTTCCATACCGGCGAACTGGTCGAATTCTTCAAACCACACCACACCGATATAGCCAAATGGCGGCTTGATGGACTTGAGCTTCATGGGATCATCATCGCCCATGAAATAAATCTTCTGCCCCGTATGCTTCAGGGTGATTTCCGGCGGGGAAATCTTTGCGGAAAACAAACCATTAAGGCCCATAGCATCGATTCCCCATAACACCTGCGGATAAACCGATGTCTTGATGGTGTTCCCGACTTTTCGGAGTACGACCGCATGGCACTTGGGATTTTGCAAAAGCAGAATAGGCAACACGACGCTCACAAAAGAGGACTTCGTACTGCCGCGGCCGCCTTTCATCCAATAATGGGTATGACGGTGATGAATGATGTCTTGGAATACGGCATCAAAAGCAGGCCCCACATGGTCCGCTACGTTAATTTCCATCATCCACGCCTCTTTCAAACTTGAATGTAATGTGCGACTCACCGTCAACATCTTCCGGCCTGTCCAGTCCGTAGCGCTTTGCCAGCTGCACCGCCGCTTTGATACGGTCATTAGCACCAATTTGTTTTTCTATGATTCTCGCCGCGCTGCATCCGTCGCCAACCCCTTCCGCAACGACGGCTTCCTCTTTGATTTCGCCGCGCATGGAAGACGTCAGGAACTCCATCACTTCTTTCGCCTTGGCAATGCGGTTCTCCTCTATTTCCTTGAGACGTTTCTCCAAAAACGCTTTTACATAAGGCAGATCTAAGGTTTTGGATGCAATGAATCGGGCGTTCTTTTTTGAATACCCGGCTTTAATGGCCGCCTCTGTCTGATTGCCGGTCTCTATAAAATAATCTACCAGTCGTTTTTGCTTTTCCGTTAGTTCCACTTCAGCCATTACATCCTTCACCACCTCTGTTTCTGCCAATAAAAAAGCACTCACTATCATTGATATGAGTGCCTAAACCTGATTAGTTTTGCGGTGTATATTTGACGACTTGCGTTATAACATTATCTGTATGTCCCAATTTCCTGTGATTTTTGATTTGCTGATGCTTTTCTAATTTTACAACAAGCAAATCTTGCGGGCCTAATCGAATTTGACCGGCTGCAATTTTCGCAAGGAAATCTTTGTCCGCCACAGTTGCTGTAAAAGAGGTATCTCCATCATTAAACTTCCATTTATGAGAACCATCAAAAACGGCAGCTTCTACGGTTACAGATATGACATAACAGGAACATTTTTCCTCAATCACATCTTCCGGGACTGTTTTGACATATTCTGATTCTTCTTTATTGATACTCATAACGGGACGAGCCATTTCATGAATATCTCGAACCTCAAAATGATCAACACCTGCTTGCTCCAAAGGTTTAACAAGGCCGGGCAACGCCTCTCTAACATTTTTGTCTACAAACAAATTATATACTGGTTTGTAAACAATAAATGGAGCACCTTTATCTGGATGCACTTCAACTTGCCCATTCTCTTTTTCCACAGTCTTAATAATTCTTCGGGTACGTAACTTCTTAATTAGCCAGAAGAGCCCGCCACCTACTGCGCCTGCAACTTCGATACCGTTATTAGTTAAATCAAGGAATTGGGCAATTTGGTCAATGCTGTAGCCAGCAACAAACAAAGACTTGATTTGTTCCGGCAAGGTCTGAATCAAAGCCAAGACAATTTCAAACGATCCTTTTTGAAAATCTGCCTTTACCCTGACATCTATAGAAGAATTATCATTATTCAATAGTCGATTGGCTTGATTGACCAATGAACTCATTGAAATCAGAACTTCGCCTAGTGTCTTAGCATCCATAGAGCCATTATCAACACTAGGTCCACAATAAGCAATGCAAATCTTCGTGCTCTTTTCCATACGGATACTCCAAAACATTTTCATACCCCTACAAGAAACAGACAACCATCACTAGCAGCCTGTTTCTTTTGTCGCGCAATTTTCACAATACTATTATATCACTTTCAAAGTGCTGATTTGTGCTGGCCTTTTAATCGGCTCGCACTTTCTCCAACTCCTCTACCGTGCGACGAGCAAGGCCTCGAGTATAGCTCTTCCCATAATGCAGCCGTTCCGCCACGATACCCCACGGCACGCGATAGAGATAGTGTTCCTGCACCGCCGCCTTCCCCGGACCATCAGGTACCTTCTCCATGAGCTGATACAATTCCGCCCGATGCCGCATGACACGTTCCAGCTGACGGGCAATCTGTTCATTGATTCGCTCCCGTTCCCTCTCGATATTAAGCAGCACATCAACCAGATCGCCCTGTCGGCCGCCAGATACTTTGTCTTTATCGTACCGGATTGCCTTTACACCGGCATTGTCCGCTATGATCATGTCCTTCTGCCTGCGGGACGTCTCCAGCATCCCAATCTCCCTATACACCTGTCTAAGCAAATCCAATACTCTCACTGATGCCCTCCTATGTCGATATCAATAGAACGCCAAAATGAAGCAGCGGTAAAGCCGCTACTTCATCCTGTACTCAATCCATTCCCGATACAGCCCGCAGATCGCCCCACAGCCACCACGTGGCTCTGTTGCCTTTTGTGGTGGCTGTTACTGCCGCTGGCTGCGCAGCTTCTCGAAGAAATCTCTAACCTCTTCCTCCGTCATCCTTGTTTCTCCTTCTTCTCACGCCGGTGCGCCTCCTGCCAATACCGCTTCTGACAGCCTATGCTGCAGTACTTCTGCTTTGCGGTGTTCGGTTGAAACAAGTGACCGCACTCGGCACAGAGCCTTGGCTCGTATATCTTCCCACAAAGAGACTGCCTTTTCTTCTGTTTTCGCTCGAGTGCGCGTTTCTTCTTCTCTGCCGTGTCGCTTGCCTCGTAGTACTTCAAGAGGATGACCGCGCTCGGATAGTCGTCTGCCTCCCACCCATGGTCAGAAAGCTGCCGCGCCTTCGTCCAGAAGGCAGCGCTTGCCATCCACTCCAGATCGAAATGCTCCCGCTCGCTGGGCATGATCCCGAGGTGTCCGCGGGCGTCGCTCTCGATCACCATGAAAAGGTAACCATTTGTAAGCATACCAGGCCTCAGGGTATCCTTCGCCAGCAAGAGCTCGGTCACTCTGGCTCCCTTGCGGAAATAAAGGATCATACTTTGGTCGCCTCTTTTCCTCCTGATGCTAGTGAGCCACTGGGACGCTTAAACCGCACGCCGGCTTCCTCGAATAAACACTGCCTCAGCTCCGCCGGTGTTACAAACCCTTTCTCTACTGTGTCGTAAAGTTCGAGACACATCTCTGCGAACCGCTCTTCCCGTCCGTCTTTCTTCCTGAGCTCGCCGAAGTGATCGTGGATGACCATGACCGGGATCGCGATCAGTTCTTCAAATAGCCTTGACACCGCTTCATTTTTTGCATGTGCCGCTAATTTTTCTGCTTCTTGTTTGACTGCCTGCGAGCACAAATCTTTTAGATACTCCGGCTTGACCGTGAGTGTGGCGTTTTTATTCTTTTGCCGCTCGATCTTTCTGCGCACCTGTCTGCTGAGCAGGGATCCAGTTGTGTCAATCATGCTTAGCCCCTCCTTGTTAATAATATCCGTTTGCATTATCCGTTTGAATGGACGTACACCCGCAGCCCCGGCAAACTGTTTGTGGCTGTATAAAATTTTTTGCACTGAGTCATAGTTACTTGCTTATCGTCCTCATATGCGATGCCGTTCAGCCCGTCGAGTACGACTTTCAAGATGTTGTCAATGTCTGGCTTTCCCGGCGGAAGTTTCCCCGCCAGCGCCTCTGCCTTCTTTGCCCGCGGCCATGACTTCGGGATCGGAAAGACCGCCTCGATCACGACCATCACAGCCCCATCAAAGCAGGGACCGTGCTGTGCTTCGTAAGCCTCTGCGATCTGCCGTTCATAGGACTTTGTTCTGCCCGGCGTGTAAACAGTCCCGCTTCGCGAAGAGAACCGCGGCCTTGCTTTGCCCTGTACCTTCCCCGGCACGAAGAAATAGACCATACTCATCGCTTCCTCCTGAGCATCCACTCGACAGTGAGGAAGATCGCGGCAGACGATATCAGTGAACCCGTCAATACCCAGACAAAGAACCATCCTACACTATTCATGAGATTTTCCCTTCTTTCTTTAGTCTTTCCGTTTTCCTCGCTGCCATAGCATCCACCTCTGTCTTTAAGACCATCAGGTCACGCATCACTCCCCGCTGATCGTCCTGCAGGTCAGCGACGGCCAGCCAAAGATCCCCGATCTTCCCGAAAAGGAAAGCAATCGTCGCCAGCAGCCCCATCCCGACGATGCAGACGAAGAGCAGGACTTCCCACTCAGTCATGAGACGCCTCCATGCGATCCTGCTTCGTCATATCCAGCACCTCTTTCATGCTGATGACGCAGTGCGGGCATTCATCAAAGAAGAGCCACTTATGCATTTTCTTATACATCGTATCGAGCATCTGCCCCAAGTCTTCCTTTGAATAATCAAATACAGTCAGCTTTACAGCTTTCACTCGATCCGTACCGGACAAGTCCGCGTAGATATGCAGATGTCCATCCAGATCCTTGTCGATATAGATTTCCTTTGGATTTGTGATAATAGCTCCATCTTCTGTCTGAATAATAATCATGATTCCTCCACTGTATAACCGTGAAATGCTATCCAATACTGATTAATTTCTCGCATTTTCATCAAAGCCTCCGCCTCGCTCTTGCATGGGAAGTCTTTATTCGTCCATTTATCATCCTTCTCGCTGTAGCGATGCATCTGAAGCAATACTTTTTTCTTCGGCGTCCGCCCCGTCCGGTCCGTGTAGCTCCGGATCGTCAGCTCGATGCGGTCAGCGCCCTTCACCAGATGGCTTCGCATGACTTACCTCCCTCCTAAAATACAGATCTGTATTTTTCTGACTGCTTACAAATCAGCTGGTTTGCTATCATAAAAAGATATGTCTAAATCCAGTCAGCTCTTTTTACGGTGAGTGAAGGGGTGGAAGGGGTGGGTGTGTATGTTAAGGAACACCCACCCTTACACCCCCATTCACCGCGTGAGATTAAATCCGCAAATTATATATATTTCCTATATAGAGTTTGCGGATTTATTGCGGTTTTAATTCCGCTCATCGAGCCGCCGGATGCGTCCATTTCGACCGCGCGTTACTTCGTATACCTGCACAGGTGTATTCGCCTGCTTAAGATAATTGCGAATAGTTGATTCTGCTACTTGCATCTCATCTGCCAGATTGTTCTGATTCACTACATCCCCGTTCGCTAAATGATGCTCCAGCGTCCGGATGAATTCTTCGTAGCGGTCATTTTTGTTCTGTGTCTGCGTGATATTCCCCTTGACGCGGTTCCCTTCGATGCTGCCCTCGGTACGCTTTGGATCGATATCAGGGGCGAGCGTGTGGAGCGGATACTGGAAGAGGATGGCTTTCGGCTTCGGCGTTTTGAACTCGCGAAGGATGCAGGTACAGCAGTAAGCGACGTCGCACCCATACTGATTCTTTTCCTCCTCTTTCAGCTCGATCGCCGTCAGGTCGATGATGGCATCAGCGTCGCGGGAGAAGACGCCCGAGCCGCTGCCGCGGTCGGTCGCCCGCTTGGCGCCCTGCGCGCCCTTGGAGTGATGGTGGCAGTAGATGACAGAGCATCCCAGCTCGCGGCAGATGTAGTCGAACTGATTCCCGAAGTACGCCATATCGCTGGCGGCATTTTCGTCACCCGTGATGACCTTGTAAATGGGATCGACGATGATTGCTGCGAGGTGCATGTCCTTGCACCGCCGGACGATGATCTTTGCCAGCTTATCCATCGGGAGCGCCTTACCCCTGAGATCCCACACGATGAGATTGCTGGAGCTTGGATGCATCGGCATATCCTTGGCCCGGTAGATGTGCTCCAGTCGGTCGATGAAAGACTTCTCGTCGATTTCCAGATTGATATAGAGCACACGCCCCTTCATGCACTGCCAGCCGAGGAACTCACCGCCGGACGCAATGGCAAGCGCCAGCTGCATCAGATAGAAAGACTTCCCCGCCTTCGAGGGGCCGGTCAGTATAGCTTTGTGCCCCAGACGGAGAATGCCGTCGATCAGGACCGGATTCAGAGGCGGCGGGGCATCGATGACCGTATTGAGCGGGAGGAAAGGCGGCAGGTCATCCTGCTGCTCCTCCGTCCATGCGAGCCATGCCAGATAGTCCTTCTGCCCCTGATTGACGCCGATCAGAAACTGCTTCTTGCCGTTCCGCGTGACACCCGGCATGCGGGACAGGCGGGACGGGTTCTTGTTCTGCTCGTCGACCTTGAAGCCGTTTTTGTTGCAGATGTCGTAAATATGGGCAACGCGCTCATAGTATTCCTTCTGCGTCGCGGCATCGACATGGACGATGGCATGCACCGACTTCCCGCCAGAGTAGACGATGGCAGCGCATGGCAGCTGCATCTGGCGGATGAGTGCCAGCTGCTGGCCGAGAGGCAGCGTGTCCGACTCCACCAGCGCATAGCGGAAATCTGTCACATTCGCATTCTTAGCCCCTTCTCCGTCCAGCGGATTGATACGGATCCATGCCCCTGCCGCCTCATTCTGCAGGCTGCCGACAGCGCTGGATATCTGCTGAGAATGCTGCAGCGCCTCGACGATCTCTCCGCACGTCCGCTTACACTGGCCATTATCGACAGGCTTCCACTTCCCATCCTTAGCCAGGAAGGAATTCACTGCCAGCCCGACATACTCATCCGGCTTGAAGAGCGCCTGCAGATAGGAGATGAGGTCTTCTTTCGGTTTCCATTCCTCATCACTTGGCTCAAGGAAATCTTCCGGCTCGACCGTCGATGGATCGATCAGGAAATCGGAATCCGTGAAAGTAAATCCCGTCACGGTGCGAACCGGCCCTTCATGACGTCCGGAGGGCTTCCACCCGCCTTCTTTCGCCCACTGGGTGATGACGGCGCCGGTGACGGGCTGCTCGCGGTCTTCATGGAAAGACTGCCACTTCTTGACGCATTCCCCTTCATGGAACTTCCCGCCCCTGCGGCTCCACGCTTCCCAGACAGACAGGGGATAGCCCTCCTTCTGGAGAGCCATGCCCACTTGAATCCATCGTTCATAGCTGTAGTCTGGGTCGATGAAGGCTAAAAGCGGCACTAGATCGATTTTGCTCATAACCGTTTACCGTTCGGGTTTGTAGTACTTCTTGATGACATTGCGCGTGGTCTGCTTGCCGTTCCACTCGGACGTTTCATTATCGACCTCGAAGTCCCCTTCCTGCCCTACGGCGGTCGTCCAGAGCGGGTCATCTGCTCCGCCGATGCCGTTCTCTTTGAGCGCATCACCAAGACCGATGGCATCGAAGAAGCAGGCAAATTTCCATTTCTGGTTGCTCTTGTAAACCAAGTAATCTGTAAGGCGCGTCTTTGTTCCGTCTTCGTGATGGATGTCCATCAGGATGGTCTTCATGAGAGTGTTATCCTTCTTCGTGAAGCCGGTCTGGCAGTCATAGACCACGAAGTGATAACGGCCTTTCGGAATCGGGTCAAAGAGACCTCCCTTCTCCTCGAAATCATCGTCCGTAAAATTGGAAAACCCAGTAACCACCATTGCCTTTTCCTTCTCGGTATCCGGTGTAGCATTTCCAAACTGTCCAAAATTCGGCATAGTATTTCCCTCCTAAAATGTAAAATTCGTAACTTAATATGTGGAAATTGAGAAAAAATCTCTCAAAATCAGGATTACAAACAGAAATCGTGGTTATAGACTAAAACGGAGTGCGGATGTTGTTCAGCACATAGTATTTGAATCCCGCCCATGTATCAGGCTTGATGAGTGCTTCTACATAGTCCGCAGGGATCTTCGCCAGATTCTCAGCTTTCGCTGCGGGTTCGTTAGGGTCTACTTCGCGGATTGCCTTCAACAACTCCCCTTCCGTGATCGGCGAAGGGTCCGCCTCCGATACACCGAGCGCCATCAGACGCGCGAGCTCGTCATACACATTCGTGGGCGGGGCTGGCTTCGCTTCTGCGGGCTCCGCGGCCGTTTTAGGGGTGATTCCCTTCTGCGCCTTCTTCTTCGCCTGATACGCCTTTTCCATGGTGGTCTTCGGCGGCGTGACAGGACGGGCGGGGATGATGGACTGGATTTCCTTGAAGTCGAAGTCCAGAATATCCGCGAGCCCGAAGCGGTTCTTTGCGTCCGCAAACGGCGTGTGCGTCGCGCGCATTCTCCGCTGGCCGCCGGCCGCCTTGCCTTTGCCGTCTGCCCCCTGCCGGATGATGACTTTGTAGTCCGCGAAGAGCAATAGATCCGCCCACTCTTTGAGAAGAGCCCCCAGTGAATTGTTCTTGCTTCCCGGGAGCTTCATCTCCCAGTGGTCATAGCTCCCGGTATCATCCGGGCGGGTGACCGTCCGCTGCATCGCGTGTGCCAGGAATACGACATTGAAGCCCATATTCACCAGTACCTCCGCATTGACCAAGAGCTTTGAGAATTCTTCAGCGAGGATCACATAGCCCTTGCCGTAGCCGAATTCTTCGATACTCTTCTTGCTGCCGTTTGCCTTGCAGATGTAGGCACTCGCCAGTTTTGCCGCCATATCCGCCGTGTCGATGACGATCGTCGAATAGGGAAGCGACGGGTCGCGCTGGATCTGGTCCAGCGCACCCATGAGAGCGGGCCAGTCCTGAATGGAATCGATGCGATCGACATCCATCCGACGGCTGCCGCGGTCCAGGTCAAGGAAAAGCGGCGCAGGGAAATGACTGGAGAAAGTCGTCTTCCCGATGCCTTCCACGCCGTATACTACGACCTTGACGGCACTCTGCTGGATACCCTTGTTGATGGTAAGCATATATACCTCCTATGATGTATTTCTAAAAGTGAATCGCCGGATGGCTATCACTTAATAGACAGATTCTGTTTTTCCTCCAAAGAAGCGCCGGGGACGGCCTTCCCTGCTTTCAAAAGCTCTTTGATAGCCAGCTTGTCCGGCTTGGTCGTGATGACCTGCTTCATGAAGCGCATGGGGACCATATTCTCATCCGGGATGGATACCGTCACGGACTTTCTCCAGCGGATCTGCGCACTAGGCACATCCGCCTTCTTGCCCGCTTCCAGATGCATAGCCAGATAAGCTTTAAGGCTCTCCAGCTTCTTCTGCGCCGACACGGCTCTCGCCGTCAGCTTGTCTACTTCTTCTTTGTACTGCTCGATATCCGACTGGAGATTCTTGATATACCGGCAGATGTTATCCACCTTGGACCATTTCTCCATCTCGAGATCATCCAGTGCTTTTGTGTCCAGTACTTCCCCGGTGCTGCCATCTACAGCAGTGCCTTCCGGGGTGACAAAGATATTTGCCAGCCTTTCGTCGATTTCATACAACGTCGCCATTTTTTAACCTCCTATTTTTATGATATGAATCCACCACATTGATAAATTCTCAATAAACATCACTCGGTATTTTGGTGGGCGGCATCTGCGCCGGAAGGTCCAGCAGATCCTCCGCCACATCCACCAGCTCTGCGAGCGTATCCAGCTCTTCCTCTGAGCAGCCCTCAAGGAACGGCCAGTCCTTCTCACAAAGCTCGATCATCATGTCCCATTCGAGAGAAGACGTCAGATCGATCATCTGCTGCTTGTCACCCATCTGCTGCTCGACTGTACTGAGCATCAGCTGCAGATGCTTCGTCAGCGCCGCTGCGTCTCTCAGAGGGTGCCGCTTCAGCCTGCGGCTGATGTTTTCGTGGATCATGCGGCATCGCTCACAGCAGGTGCCCTGTTTCTTGCTATCGCGCGAATTGTAGTAAGTCTTACCGCAGATCCGGCACTGATGCGGATACATCCGCTTCGGCTTCGTTTTCAATCGGCTCGCCTCCCAACCAGTCATCCCATGCGTCATCCGCGTGCTCCATCTCGTATTCTTCCCGTTCAAGGCGGCGGCGGGCGGCTTCTTCATCGAAGAAGCCAATGCCGCACACCATGTGATTTTCAAGCTCTGCCATGATTCCTCCATTTCTGGTATAATAGAGGCAGGAATGACTTGAAACCTTCCTGCCCGAGCCTTAGCAGTAGCCGCTGCCAAGGCTCTTTTCCTTTACTCTTTCACCTGCAGCTCGATGATCTGCATCTCGCCATTGCCATCTTTCAGATCCTCGGTGTTCGCGAAGATCCCGGTGACGACCAGATGCGGGACGGGTTCTTCTTCATTGATGGCGCTCTTGTACCCGAAGAAGTAGTCGTCGCCATCCTCATTGAACACGTGAACAGGCTGATCCTCCATGAGGAGCTCGAGCGCCTGCTCCAGTGTGACTTCGTCTTTCATTTAGTCATTCCTTTCGTCTACGAACGGTCGGTACTTCGACCGTTTCCTAGCCTTCTTTTCTTCGGCTGCGTTCTGTTTCTTCCACATCAACGCCATGTGCTTATGCTCTCGGCAGCAGTACATGGCCGTTGCCGACTGCGTGCCGAATGCTTTGCCGCACCACTTGCAGCATCGTTCGAAGTAGCCACCGCCGAAGCCTCTGCCCGCCGGAGCTGCTGTCCTCCGCGCCGCCCTCGGTTTATTCCGTTTCCAAAATGCTTTTTCGCATTTGGCGCTGCAGAATCGGAAGCGCTTGTCATTCTTGCTCATGACGCGGACCCAGTGTCCGCATTGCTCGCATTGGAACTCTCGGAGCGGAATGCCTTCTTCCGCTTCTTCTTTAGCGTGGTCCTTATCGCGGCGCCCTTCGTAGTAAGAGCGCCTCTCACACTCTGCGGAGCAGAAGCGTTTCCGCGGGGCGGCATCCGCAGGGAGCGGCTTTCCGCAATATTCACAGTGCCTCACTGAGCCACCGCCATTAGCAGGGTGTATACCGCTGCGCACACCAGCGTCAGCGGATAGATCGCCACTTCCTTCCAAAACTCCCTGCGAGTGTTAGCAGGATCGCATTTCTTCGTGGCTACTTGAGAAGCGAGAGCTGCGGTTCTCGCTTCTTCTTGCTCGCGGGCCTCCATCATTTGATGGACGACTTCTACTGCTTCTGTGCTGGTCATGATTTATTCGCCTCCCTAACCTCCGTGACCACTCGGGATGCTGCCATGTATCCGGCAGCTGCCCCCTCACGGAGCCGTGCCATCGTGTCCTTCGAACACAAACGGGCGGATGCCGCCATATTCATATTGCGGGTTTCCTCGTGGCGCAAGAAATGTGCCATGCTTTCGATCAGTGCCTTTGACTCCACCATCTGCATGGCAACGGCGAGGGCGTCAGCCTTCCCTGTCAGGTAGTCGCTGACGCAGGTGTCTTTGCACGCGACCAGCTCGACGCCTGCATCCGCGCGAAGCGCGCCCAACTGTGCGAGGATCACTTCTCTCATTGCTTTTTCTCTCATTTCGTTCCTCCTAGGCGGTCTCATCGTCATGGTTGGCTTCCTCTTTCTTCTTTTTTGCTAACCATTCCTGAAACGCCTGAATGTTTTTCGGGTCCTGATAAAACCGAGCGCATTCCCGGGCCACTCTTGAAATGTGAGGACCTTCCGGATGTTCGCTGTCCAACATATTTATCACCTCTCATTTCTACCTGAGCTCCGGGATCTGTCGCAGGATGTCCCAGAGCGCCGTGCGCGGGGCGTCCGTGCTGATGTCCGCATAGCGAACTCCCCAATGGCGAGCTCCATATTTGAACATTGCCTCGACCGTGCAGTCGCTGCCGTCCTCGATGATTTTCAGTGATAAGAGCGGCACGCCCGCCGCCTGCAGCGCCCGGCAAAGAAGGGCGACCGCCTCTGCGCGAGCTTTTTTCTCTTTGGCGATTCTCTCGCTCCATTCTTCGTCTGTCATGGTTCCTCCTTTAGGCAGTCTCATTCTTTCCTGAAGCCTCTTTTTGCAGCCGTTTGAGCTGGCTGCGGAAATCAAATTCATTGCCGCGGTCACCGCCTTTGATAACGCGGCAGTGGTTCCTTTTCTCTTCGGCGATCTTCCGCTTTTCCACTTTCGCCTCAGCCTTGAGGCGCGCCATTCCTCCTTTGAAATCAAAGGGGCGCGCCCCCAGCTGCTGCTCTTCCCATTTTTTCTTTGCGGCGGCCTGCGTGGCCTCCATTTCCGCCTTCATGGCGGTCTTGAGGTCTTCAAGCTCGAACTTGAAGCTCTTTTTCCCGTTGTGGTAAAACGGGAACGCTCCCTTGGCGATGAGCCGCCGGATCTCACCGTACTTATATCCGGTGAGCTTGGCGGCCCGCGAGATATTCACCCACATATGAGCCTCCTTCCATTTTCGTTAAGCAAGCTTAACTATCTAGGCAAAAAAATTTCTTCTACAGTAGTCCCTAATGCGTTCGACAAGCTGAGCATAGTGCTAATCTTTAAATCTGTGACTGCGCCACGTTCGATGTTAGCAATCGTTACTCTGGAAACTCCGGATTTCTCCGCTAATCCTTCCTGCGTTAAACCTTTGGTTTTTCGAACTTCTGAAAGATTATTATTGACCATCGCGCCCCCTCCTTTCTGTTAAGTAAACTTAACTTTCTAAGGCTATGATACATCTTTACTAACCGCTTGTCAAGTATACTTTACATTTTCCGTTGCCTCATGTAAAATATAATTAACAAAGGAGGCTTAATAAAAATGTCACTATCTGAATTTCTGCGAAATTACCGTGCCGAGCACGAACTTTCTATGGATGATCTTGCAAAAAGATGCGGATTAAGTAAGCCATATATATCCATGCTTGAGAAGAATCGTAATTCTAAAAACGGGAAATCCATCACCCCATCTATTAGGACGTATGAAAAGATTGCGCATGGCGTTGGTTTAACCGTTGACTCGCTAATGAAGCTGATAAATGGGAATGAACGCGTGGCTCTTATGAGCAGCGACATTTCTTCCCTCAAAAACATTGTCCCCATTGAAAGGCGCATGGTCCCCATTATCGGGCAGATCGCCGCCGGAAAGCCGATTCTGGCTGATGAGCATATAGAAGCCTTTCTGCCCTGTGATACTGGCGTACACGCAGACTTCGGGCTCGTGGTAAGCGGAGACAGCATGATAGGTGCCGACATCCATGACGGTGACGTGGTATTCATCCGCAGCCAGCCCATCGTGGATGACGGCCAGATCGCCGCCGTCCGTATCGACGACGACGCCACCCTGAAACGCTTCTACAAAAATCCAGACGGCTGCACCCTCGTGTCCATGAATCCGCAATATCCGCCGATGATCTTTAACTCTGACAACTGCGATTCCATCCAGATCATCGGGCTGGCGGTGGCGAAGTATTCAGTGATCAAGCAGTAAAAGACCATTTTCGTGAGATCACGAAAATGGTCTAGGTGTGACTGGCTTTGTATTTTTATCTCAAGGACGTGATTTTATGAATATTAATGATTTCCCTATTCCACATATTCCATCCAAACTTCCAATAGCAGATGTTGTCTCTAAAATCTTGACTGATGCCGACTTTATGCGGCTCACTTTTCGTGCAACTTCTCAGTTATCTGAATTTATAGGATATTTACAGAATTTGCCTAATCCCTCTATTTTGATATCAGCGCTTACACTTCAAGAATCTGTTTTGTCTTCACGTATAGAAGGGACACTCGCAACTATTTCTGATGTTGTCAGAGACGATACAGATTCCAAAACTTTGAAAGATGATATCGTTGAAATTGAAAATTACGTAAAAGCAATTGATTTCGGTAGCGATGAACTAGTCGATCGAGAATACCGAATTTCTAAGAATCTAATATGCACGTTACATGCGATTTTATTAACCAATAATGTTCGTGGAGCAAACAAGTCTCCAGGTTCATTTAAAACAGAACAAAATTATATCAGGAATGATATTCTTGGTAACTTTACACCTTTACCACCGTATTTGACCGATGAGTATATTGAAAATCTAACAGAGTATCTTAACAGCACTCACGAAGTATCTCCTCTTATTCAAGCAGCTATTATGCATGCACAATTTGAGATGATTCATCCTTTCAAGGATGGCAATGGCCGTGTAGGACGTCTTTTGATTCCTCTTTTCCTGTTTTCACAAAAGGCAATCCCCTTCCCAACTTTTTATATCAGTCGATACTTCGCTGAATACGATACGAAGTACAAAAAATGCTTGTTTGATATTTCAAAAACGGTGCCTAATGACTCTGTGATGTTGACCAATACTTGGAAGCAATGGCTCACTTTTTTCATGAACGGGGTAATCCGTGAGAGTGCTAATCATATAGAGACTTCAAAAAAAATTATTGCACTTTATGATACTATGCGACAATCATTAAGAAGAACTGATCAATACCCCATTGTTGACTATTTCTTTGATAATCTTCGCCTTGAACCAAAGGAGTTTCTCAAGGAGCATTCAATTTCAAGAAGTACGGTTTATAGCACATTACACACGCTGGAAGAAAACGAATATATTGTTCGGACTGGCAGCGAGCGTAAAAGTAAGTATGTTTTTCAAAAATTAGTAGATATCATGTAGTTGTTAAGTTTTAAAAATGGTATTTTTTGAAACCTAACAGATGTTAAGTCCAAAAAAAAGTATCTTCTTGGACTTAACATCTGTTAGGTCCAAGAAAAGCAGTATTTTAAAACTTAGCAGGCAGGATCCCTATCACTTATCCAATCGATTTTAGATGTAATCTCGTCTGCCATTGACAAATGGTATCCCATTGTGTAAGATGAAAGCACGTGGAAAAATACGCTCTGCGTATTTTGCGGGGGCTGCATCCTGATCGATGCAGCCCCCGATTTTTTGTTGCAATTCATCCCCATCTTGTGTATCCTATATGCAGAAGAAAAAACGGTTCACCGTTTTAGGGGGATGATATCTGCGAATATCGTCCCCTATTTTTATTGCCCGAAAATATATAACCTTGACGCTGCGCCTCTATTCTTGTATCATGTATGTACAAGCAAAACCGATGAGGTTTTATAGGGCGCGCGTCTTCGGACAAGCGCCTAAATTTTTACCTAAAATACAGGCGCTCTGTCTATGCAGGGCGCCTTTTGCGTTTCCCCATTTGCCAAGGTCGGAAAAATGGGCCAAATGAGAAAAGCAATTTGCGTTTTATGCACATTGCAACATGTCGCAATAGTAAGGTATCCCATAAAAAAATAACCATTTTCGAGGGGTCACGAAAATGGTTCAAACGTGGTTATCAAAAACAAAGGAGCAATCGTATTATGGGTAAAAATGGCAAAAAATAAAGTCCCGGAGTGCAGCCCCGTTCAGAACGGGGCCTATCCTGAGTCTCTTACCCATAGTTATTACACCAGAAAGGAATACGAAAAATGGAAAAACAAACGGCCGTAATATATGCCAGGTACTCTTCTGATCGGCAGCGTGAGGAGTCAATCGAAGGCCAGATCCGTGAATGCAAAGCCTTTGCCGCCGCAAACGGCTACCGGATCATCGGGACCTACATTGATAGAGCCATGTCTGCTCGGACTGACCAGCGCCCCGACTTCCAGCGGATGATCCATGACTCTGACCGGCATCTGTTCCAGTTTGTTATAGTGTATGCTTTGGACCGGTTCTCCAGATCACGCTACGATTCCGCAATCTATAAGAATCGCTTGAAGAAAAACGGTGTCCGGGTCCTGTCCGCCAAAGAAAACATCCGTGACGATCCTACAGGGGTTATCCTGGAATCTCTCCTGGAGGGATACGCGGAATACTACTCGCTGGAGCTTGCCCAAAAAGTCCGCCGCGGAATGGCCGATAATCTGTTGGAAAAGAAATGGGTGGGCACCGTTATTCCCTTCGGGTACAAAAAGGGGACAGATTCCAGGCTATATGTCGATGAATCAAAAAGACAGGTGGTCATAGATATTTTCCAGATGTATTCTGACCGGTATCGCCTTGTTGATATTATCGCCTATCTGAATGCCCATCATTTCGCCAACGCCCAGGGCCGCCCGTTCAGCCGTAACAGTCTGAATAACATCCTGGTAAATTCAATTTATACCGGCACGTTCCGATGGGCCGGAACGGTCTATCCGGGCTATGCCCCGCGGATCATCTCAGACGAGCTTTTCAATAAAGTCCAGAAAATAAAAGAAGGGAGGAAACGGAATATGGTAAAGAGCGCATCCCTCGACTACGAGCTGACCGGTAAAATTTTCTGCGGCCGCTGCGGTCGTCCGATGGTCGGTGTCTCCGGAACCGGCAAGAGCGGGAATACATATTTCTACTACAAGTGCTCAGGGAAAACACACGGCCGGAAAGACTGCGACGCCAAAGCTATCCGGCGGGACGCCGTGGAGTCTGCTGTCTACAATGCGACTGTGGCTATGCTCAAACAGCCCCATGCAATTAAAATCATCACAGCCCAAGCCATTTTGGCTCAGGAGCGCGAGCAAGGCAATTCCGAAGTAGATAGGTTAAAACATGAAAAGGCGGCTCTGGATGCTAAAATCCGAAATATCTCGAAAGCCGTGGCTGCGGGGCTAACTGCTGATGAAATCATTGCACAGGCAAACGAATATTCAAACCGCAGCAAAGAGCTCGAGTCAATGATCCGGGTCGAAGAGTTAAAAGAAAAGGCCTTTACTCTCACGCCGGAAGCCGTGACATTCTTCCTAGAAAAGCTGCTAGAGAAGGCCGAAACCGGAAACGCCACCCTTTCCACCTTCTGGGACTTCATTCGCTGCATAAAAATAAACGGCTGCATAGCTGAAATTCATTTCAACTACACAGCCGTTCCCGCTACGCTCGACAATCCTATCAGAGTCAAGATTGAAACTAATGAGGAGTGTTCGAACGATGATGTTCTGGTGGATCATCAGGGGTTCGAACCCCGGACACCCTGATTAAGAGTCAGGTGCTCTGCCAACTGAGCTAATGATCCGTTTCAACGAGATTTATTATACTCGTTTTTCTTGCTTTTGTCAAGCTCTTTTTTTCAAATCTTTTTATTTGACTTGGTTTCAAGAGGTCTTGTCTCAAGCGATGTTAAGAGTATATCATGTAACTTCATTTTTTGCAAGAGGTAAAATAAAGTTTTTTGAAAAAGAACAGCTGCCTTTCAGTAGTGGATCCCATACTTATGCTTCAGCTCATCAATGTCCTTCCGCATGTCACGGTCACATTCTTCTAGTGCCATTTTCAGATTTGGAAGCTTCTGTCTCACCATGAAAGACTTCTTCGCGCTGGACATTTTATAAATGCGAGCAAGCTCTTTCTTGTAGGATGTCATGAATTCCGTCAGCTCTTCAGGGGAAAGCTCCTGTTCTTCATTCAGATCGACTTCTTTCTGATCCATTCTATGTTCTCCTCCCTTGTTTTCTTTTATTGTACCATGAATCCGCCCTCTCTGCCTGTAAGAAATAGCGGCCATTTCTATTTTTGAAAATAATTCTTAAAATACAGTGGAAATATAAAGTACCATTCAGTATAATAAAGAAAGGCAATCATATAGCTTTTATTCACCGATCAGCTTATATATTGTATACACTATATCAATGTTGCATTGAAAGGAAGGTATCATTATGCCACTCGTAGGAACTACTGAAATGTTTAAAAAGGCATATCAGGGGCATTATGCCATTGGTGCATTCAATGTGAATAACATGGAAATCATCCAAGGGATCATGGAAGCTGCCAAGGAAGAGGAGTCTCCGGTCATTCTTCAGGCTTCGGAAGGTGCCCGCAATTATGCCGGTCAGGAATATATCGTCGGCCTGGTCAAGACTGCCCTTCAGGATTATCCGGAGATCCCGACCGCACTCCATCTGGACCACGGCTCTTCGTATGAGATCTGTAAGGCCTGCATTGACGGTGGCTTTACTTCCGTCATGTATGATGGCTCGAAACACTCCTTCGAGGAAAATGTCAAAGTCACAAAGCAGATCGTCGAATATGCACATGACAAAGGTGTCGTGGTGGAAGCCGAGCTCGGACGTCTGGCCGGCGTAGAAGATCTGGTCAGCGTCGATGCGAAGGATGCGATCTTTACGGATCCGGAAGAAGCGGCTGAATTCGTAGAGCTTACCGGCTGCGACTCTCTCGCTATTGCGATCGGCACCAGCCACGGAGCTTACAAATTCAAAGGCGACCCCTATCTTGACTATGAACGTCTGGAAAAGGTCGGCAAGCTCCTGCCGGACTACCCGATCGTCCTCCATGGCGCTTCTACCGTCATTCCGGAATTTGTGGAAAAGTGCAATGCCTATGGCGGCAAAGTCCTCGGCGCGAAAGGCGTCCCGGAAGACATGCTCCGCAAGGCTGCCACGATGGCGGTCTGCAAGATCAATATCGACACCGATATCCGTCTGGCTATGACAAGTGCTATCCGTGAAGCGCTCTGCAAGGATCCGTCGAATTTCGACCCGAGAAGCTATCTGAAGCCGGCCAGAGAGGCTGTGAAGCAGATGGTCATGCACAAGATCGAAGCTGTCGTCGGCTCCGCGCATACCATCAGATCTCATATATGAAATCTGATTCTGTGATTTAATCAGCGTTTCCCTAAGGATTTTATATACTGTTTTCATGATTCTCAATGAACGCATAAAAAGCAGCCCTTGATGGGCTGCTTTTTATTGCCTATGATTCACTGGTTGATCAGATTTTTTGCCGTCTTTTTCAGCTTCGAAAGCGCTTTCCCTTCGATCTGCCGGATGCGTTCGCGGGTCACATCGAAGTATTTTCCCACTTCTTCGAGAGTCCTTGTCTTGCCGTCTTTCAGCCCGAAGCGCAGCTCGAGCACCTGTCGTTCTCTTTCCGTCAGTCCGGTCAGAAGTTCTTCGATCTGCTCGCGGAGAAGGATGCTGCCGGCGGCATCATCCGGCGCGATGGCTTCATGGTCTTCGATGAAATCTCCCAGATGGGAATCTTCCTTTTCACCGATCGGCGTTTCCAAAGAAATCGGGTCTTGTGCGATCTTTTTGACCTCGCGTATCTTGGCGAGTGATACGCCCATGGCTTTGGCAAGCTCTTCATTGGTTGCCTCACGCCCATTCTCCTGCAGCAGCTGGCGGGAAATGCGATTCAGCTTATTGATCGTCTCTACCATGTGTACCGGCACACGAATGGTACGTGCCTGGTCCGCAATGGCACGTGTGATAGCCTGCCGGATCCACCATGTAGCATAGGTGGAGAATTTATAGCCCTTGGTATAGTCGAATTTATCGACCGCCTTTAAGAGTCCCAGATTTCCTTCCTGAATGAGATCCAGAAACTGAAGCCCGCGGCCCAGATATTTTTTTGCGATGGAGACCACGAGGCGGAGGTTCCGATCAGCCAGCTCTTTCTTCGCTTCCCGCGCCGCTTCCTTTTCTTCGGGAAGCGCATCCGCACGCATCCCCGCCTCGACCGTCTTGGCAAGCACGATCTCTTCTTCACTGGTCAAAAGGGGCAGCGCGCCGATTTCCTTCAGATACATTTTCACGGGATCATCGATCGAGATGGCATTATCCAGATCAGGCACCGGTGTGTCTTCTTCGGCTTCCGCCTCAGCCTCTTCTTCTTTGACAATCTCAGCCGACTCCTCTTCCTCGATGAAGTCGAAGGAATCATCCACTTCTTCATTAAAGTCGACTTCCAGCTGGTGGATATGAAGTGCTTCATAAAGTGCAGACAGATCTTCTTCTCCCAGATTGTGCGTGGAAATGAACTCCATGATGTCCTTATTCGCTACCAGCCCGTCATGGGATTTTTTCTTCAGCTCCTGAATCCATTTTTCAAGTTGAGTCATTCGTTCAGCCATTTTTATATCCCCCGATACTGGTAATCCATTCCGGCGATCATGTCCATCTCTGCTTCGGAAATGTGGTATATGCAAAACAAACAATATGCGTAAAGACTAGTGACTGGTGACTAGGGATTAGGGATTAGATTTCAGGTATCTGACTTCTACCGTCCGACTTCTGATGTCTGACTTCTGATGTCTGATATCTGACCGCAGTAATCGGTCACCACTCATGCCCTTCCCAGTGCCATGATCTCTTTGCTGAGGCGGATACAGATCATCTGCTCTTTTCTGGCCTCTTCCGGATCTGAAGTCATGAGAGACTGGACTTTTTCTGTATGAAGACGATACTCCTTCTGGAGATACATCTTCATCAAAGGCCATATATATTCCTCCTGAGGGACAGAGCCGGGCGGATCCCCCTCCATCGCAAGCTCTGCCAGGAGCGGTATATCCTCGCGAAGGAGCTTCCCCTCCACCGCCTGTTCCGTGATCTCTCCCTCCATTGATTTCATCGCATCAAAGAGTCTCTGACGGAAAGGCGAGGTGAAAGGATAATTTTTGAGTAACTCCCAGCCCTCAGGAAGCATATGATAGCGGAGGCAGTACTTGAGAAGCCCTTCTTCCAGGAGCTTCTGCTTCTTTGCCTGCGGCCCATTGTCTGTCGTCGGTGCTTCCAGCGGTGTTTTCTGGGAAATATATAGGGTCGAATGATTCTTTTTCGCAAAGGAGAGTGCTTCACTTCGTATCATTCCTTCATCCATGTGGAGCGTCATCGCCATCTTGCGGATGAACGAATTGAACTGAAACGTATCCTGCTGCGCGAGAAGTACGGCGAACATCTCATCAAGAATGTGATGCTGCCCGTCAAGTGTCGACGCATCATACTGCCGCTGCAGCGCGCCAAAGAGATAGTCCAATGCAGGCTGCGCTTGCGCTACCGCTTCTAAATAAGCCTCCCCGCCATGAAGATTGACAAATTCATCCGGATCCTTGCCCTCCCCCACGAGTGCCACACGCAGCTTCAGTCCCACAGCGCCGGCGATCTCCAATGCCCGCCGCGTCGCATTCTGACCGGCAGCATCCATATCATAAGAGAAAACGATCTCGTCGGCATATTTTTTGAGAAGCCTTGCCTGCTCTACGGTGAAGGCAGTCCCGAGGGAAGCTACTACATTTGTGACACCATGGGCATGCAGGGAAATCGCATCCATGTAGCCCTCGACCATGATCGCCTGCCGCTTTTTGCGGATTTCCGGCAGTGCCTGATAGATAGCAAAAAGGAGACGGCGCTTATTGAAAATAGGGCTTTCCGGCGAATTCAGATACTTCGGCTTACTGTCATCCATGACACGACCGCCGAATGCCACCACGCGCCCCTTCAGATCCAGAATGGGAAACATGCAGCGATTGCGGAACATATCAAAATAGTTTCCATTCTTGTACCCGCAAAGCCCGCAGGCTGTGAGTATCTTCGGATCTATCTGCTTTTTCGTCGTGAAGTCATGGTATAGACGATGCCAATCCGCCGGTGCAAAGCCCAGCTTGAAGCTTTCTATGGTTTCCATCGAAAGGTGGCGCTTCTCGAAGTACGCCATTCCCGCCTGTCCCATCTGCGTCCGCGTGAGGCAATTGTGGAAATAAGAGCCTGCAAGCTCCGTGACCTCCACCATTTTCTTCATCATGGCTGCCTTTTGCCGTTCTTCCGGAGAGATTTCCTCCGTCGGCATATCGATATGGGCATAGTCAGCTACTCTCTCCACGGCCTCCATGAAAGTGATCCCTTCCATCTTCTGCAGGAAATGGAAGATGTCCCCGCTCTCGTGACAGCCAAAGCAATAATAAAATCCTTTTTCCGGAGACACTGAAAAAGAAGGAGTTTTCTCCGGTCCATGAAAAGGACAGGAGGCGAAATAGTATCTTCCTTTTTTCTTTAGATCGACATACGAGCCGATGATGTCATTGATATTGACACTGTCCTTCAGCCGCTGCAGAAAATCATTGCTCAGCCTCACCACAACTCCTCCTTTCTGTAAATTCATTCATTGTTATTGCTTATCCTATCCGTTTCGCAAGAAGCGCACAGGCAGTATGCAAAATGCCTGAAAGTTTTTTCTGTTTATAAGCTCCGCGGCGCCTCTTTTTGCGCCGTACCACTGCGGCTCACCTGTCAGCCAAAGCAGAGGATCCGCTTTGCAGGTAAGAAAAGCACCGACTACTGCAGAAAACACAAAGGTACTACAAGCATCGGTGCCATAGGGACAAAATGATGAGCAGATACGCCAGCTCACACTTTCACATCTTTAGTTAATTCCTGCCAGCGTGCAAGAAGGATCTGCATATAGAGCCTTGATTTCAAGCCAAAGGAAGCGAGCGCATAGCCATCAGATACCTCGACCAAGAGCGTCTTGCCGTCATCCGTGATACCAAAGTCCAGCGCATAGCCGGCAGGGGCAGAATGATACGCCGCGACGGCTGCTTTGAGGACTCTGGGATCAGGGAAAATATCCCAGCGTCCTTTATATGGACAAAGACCTATAATCTCTCCCTGAAGTACCCAGAGACGCCATTCGGAGATGAAATTCACACGGCTGCTGCACCAGACATCGATATCTTCGAGTCCCCCGCCCAGCTTGATGAGGTCTTCCGACTTATCGAGCACAGTGCCATGGAATCGCTTCACATCCTCCACCGGTTTGACGAAGACATGCCAGTCTTCCGCATGGCTGGTGATGGTGAAGAGCGTCGATTTCCAGATCTTTCGTCCGACGAAGGGCATCAACTCATCCGGATAATCCAGTGGCAGCAGCTTCACGCCGAATCTTTCGAGTGCCACCTTCACATCAGAAAATGTCCCCACCACAGGATCCTTCGGATCATTATCGGTCAGAGAATACACCACTTTATAGGGCTTCACCGGGATATCCAGCTCATTTGCTCCCGCATAGGCTGCATAGCAGCTGCGGTCATATAATTCTCCAGTATGTCTGATACGGATATAAGCCTTCATGTACTCCCCTCCTTCTCTCTCTTTTCAGGCAGAAATAGAAACTATTCCTACTACTACAAATTCAATCATACCATGAATGTATTCTTTTTGCCAGTAGGGAACAATGATTTGCATGCCAATCCCCCATCGGCCAATCTCGCGGGCTGAGCCATCGCCGAAAGCGGCTTCTGTGGAGATCCTGCAGTTGGAGGGCTTTGGGGAGGGCCGCAAGAGGCATGGTTATGATGAAACGATGTATAAAAGTCTTATGGGACTTGGTTCTTTGGCGGCAAGAAACGATTTCACACCGTAAAAAAAGCCCCCGCCGAAGCGGGAGCCTTTTTTCACCAGAAGTAAATGAGTGCAACGAGTGCTACAAGGAAGCGATAGATGGCAAAGCCAGTCAGTGTCGAAGTATTCAGGAATTTCAGGAACCAAAGAATGGATGCATACGCCACAAAGAAAGCGGTCACAAATCCGACGGCCAGAATACCAAAGTCACCCATTTCAAGGTACTTGATCGTTTTCAGAAGATCATAGATGCAGGCAAGGAACATCAGCGGAACCGCCATGATGAAGGTGAAGTCTGCTGCCGCTTTTCTGGAGATCCCCAAGAGCAGGCTGCCGGCGATGGTGCTGCCGCTTCGAGAAAACCCCGGCCAAAGAGAGAGGCATTGGAAGAGTCCGATCTTCAGCGCCTGCTTCCATGTGATGTGATCTACATCTGTCACAGAGAAATGCTTATGCATTTTTTCAGCCGCGATCATGAAGATACCGCCCAGCACCAGACCGATGATGACTGTCATGGGGCCAAAGAGCGTATTCTTGATAAATCCATGAAAAACAAGCCCCAGAAGGCAGGCCGGAAACATGGCGATGGCGAGATTCAGAAGAGAAGGCCCCTTTGTGCGAAACCAGTGATGGGTATTCAGGATAAAGGTAAATTTTTCTCTGTACACCACGAGAACGGAAAGGATCGCGCCGAGCTGGATGAAGACATCGAAGAGATCGGCAAGCGTCCCTTCGAAGCCCAGCATGTGCCCGACGATGATCATATGGCCTGTCGATGAAACTGGAATATACTCTGTCAGCCCTTCCACTACGCCGACAATAAATGCGCAAAAATAATCGTACACGATAACACCTCAGATTGCTTGACTACTAAAAATGAGTGCCTGGGGACAGGTCACTTTCTCCGCTGTGGATTCCCAGCGCACACGATGCCATCCACTTTTTTATTCTTGAAATAGAGGATGAGTACCTCCTTCTGCCCTTGGGAGAAGTACACATAGGCTGTGCGCGGGCTGCCTGTAGAGGTATCCATCTCCAGCTTTTGTGGCGCGCCATAGAGCATTTCCGCGGTCGACTGATCATCTCCCATGGCAAGGCCGCGAGGAGTCAGCATCCGATCATCTGTCAGGAAGAACGCCATGATCCAGTGTTCCTTCTTGGTCATGCGGACGCCATATCCCTCGTAGTACCAGATTTCCTCTCCGGGATTCATCATCTTCCGTTCCCACTCCATAAAAGAGTAGTCTTTGAAGCGCTGCCCCAAGGAAAGGCCCGCCAAAGAGAAGTCCCCTTTCGGCAAAAAATCATGCCTTTCTTGCGTTTCTGTCTTCTTCTTTTTCTTTTCAGACAAGTAAGACACATGCAATGATTTTACCACGTTCTTATGAATGGTGAAAGAAATTTCTTGATCCCCGGCTTCATAAGTCAGAAGGAAATCCCTCTTTTCCCCATCCCAAAAAAGGCGAAGAGGGCGACCATAGGCACGCAGGACAGCTTCACGTGAGCTTCCCGCGTGAATACCGCGCAGCGTTTCCAGATCCTTTCTCTCGCTTCGATACTCGGTAAGGCCTGTGGGCGGTGCCTTTTTCCCCATGACCTTCCAGGCGCTCTCTTCGGTAACAGCATGATTCATCCGCGCAGTGAAGTCCTTCCATGTATAGGTATCACTTACACTACCACGCGAGATGGCATCCGGCACGCCCATATTCCGGATCAGAGAATCCACGCGATCTCCCAAGGCCATACCATGCAGTATAAAATCATCACTGGCAAGCGGAGAGGCATCGATCGGAAGAAGCGGGGTCTCGTCTGTCTCCTCCTTCGCTGCTTTCCCATGAGACTCCGCTATGGTCTTCTCCGCCGGAACCTCGGCCGATGAAGGAAGAGCCGTTTCACGCATGTTCTGCTCTGCTGCTTCGCATCCTGCAAAGCCGAGAACTCCGAGCAGGAGTGTCAGTAGATATATGCGTAGCTTCATCATTTTCTCCTTTTATCGAAAAGCCATGATCCATGACCGGTCATTCATGGCTGAAACTGCCAACAATCATATTATGCTAGCCCCGCCTCTCATCTGTCAAGCAAAAGAGAGCCTCCACGACGTGGAAGGCCCTCTTTTGAATCAGCGTTTCCTTGTATTTACGCCTTTTTATATTTCTTTACAAAGCGGGCCATGCGTTTAAGCGCTTCGGCGATATTCTCACGGCTGGCTGCGTAGGAAATGCGAATGTGATTCCTCCCCTGCGGTCCAAAGCAGGTGCCGGGTACGACACCGACTTTTTCTTCCGTAAGAAGCCTGTCGCAGAATTCTTCCTCATCCATCCCTGTACAGCTGATATCCGGGAAAATATAGAAGGCACCCTTCGGTTTGAAGACTGTCAGACCCATATCCACCAACCCCTGATAGATCATTTCACGGCGGGCCGCATATTCCTCAAACATAGCTTTTACATCATCATCACAGTTTCTGAGTGCTTCGATCGCACCATACTGGCTGGTCGTGGAAGCGCAGAGGATCTCATACTGATGTACCTTGTAGATCTCCTCGAGTGCTTCCCGCGGAGCGCAAACGTAGCCGATACGAAGGCCCGTCATCGCATAAGACTTGGAGAAACCATTCAAGACGATCGTGCGTTCCTGCATGTCAGGCAGCGAAGCGAAGCAGGTATGCTGCCCTTCATACGTCAGATCGCAGTAGATTTCATCCGCGATGACGATGAGGTCATGTGCTTTGGCAAAAGCAGCGACCTTTTCCAGAGACGCTCTGTCCATGATCGTTCCGGTCGGATTATTCGGATATCCGATCAGGATGGCCTTCGTCTTTGGCGTGACTTTCTTTTCGAGTTCTTCTACCGTGAGACGGAATTCATCCTTCGCATAGGTCGGTACCAGGACCGGTACGCCGTGCGCGATAGAAACGCAGGCCGGATACGCCAGGTAGGCAGGATCAGGGATCAGCACTTCGTCTCCCGGATTCAAGAAAGTCGTCATGACAAGGCCGATGGCTTCTGAAACACCGACGGTCACCATGATCTCATCCTTCGGATCATAGGTCAGCCCATAACGCTTTGCAAAAAGCTTGGCGATTTCTTCACGAAGCTCAAGAAGTCCCCAGTTCGAGGTATAAGACGTTTCTTTTCTCTTCAGGCTGTCAATGCAGGCATGGATGACCTTATCAGGAGCCGCATAATCCGGCTCACCGACACCCAGAGAGATCACATCTTTCATAGAGCTGGCCAGATCGAAAAATTTACGGATACCGGAAAATGGTACCGCTTTCACATCACTGGCAAATTTATTGTCCCAATTCATTGATAAATTCCTTTCATTATTGAGGATTGCTGATGTCAAAAAATAATGATACATATCCGTTTGGAGGAAACACCGATCCTAAAGAGCATATCCGGGGATTAGCCGCTAAGGAAACACTGATTCAATAGTTGTCAGATTTTACTCTTGAATTTTTATGCATAGTGAGGAATAACCTGACGCGAATAGCGAGCTATTTAAGGAAGGCTATGACGAAGCTATGTATAAAAATTCTTGTAGAATCTGACTCTGCGATTGAATCAGCGTTTCCTTAAGTGTCAGTCATTCATCTTCTGCCTCTGCCACTGCTTTTCCGAGCTCTTCGCAATTTTTGAGTGCTGTCTCATCCGGGTAGCCATACGCAAGGAGCGGATGCGCTGGGAATCTGGCTCCGGCAAAGTGCAGCTCATTGTACCAGGAATTCAGCCATGCGCCGCGGCTCCAGCCACACGAACCGAAGATGCCCATGATCTTTCCCTTGAGGTAGGGCTTCAGCTTATCACAGAAGGGCTTCATCTGTGCCTCTTCGATAACCTCCACCCCCCAGGCCGAACAGCCCAAAATGATCCGATGGCAGGTGTTGCCGATCTCCACCGGATCCACATCAGATACCGGCGCCAGCAGCACATCAGCTCCTGCCTTTTTAGCACCGACTGCGACAGCCTCTGCCATAGCTTCCGTATTCCCTGTCGCAGAATAAAAAATGATCGCTACTTTCTGTCCCATCTTGACCTCCTCACCGGGGAATGACTGCATCCATCATCCCCACGTCTCATGAGATTTTGCGAAAATGTAAGGAAACGCTGATCCAAATAGAAATGTGAAGGGAGAGCCTGTCACCATTCGCAAGAATCTCTCATTTTCCTTCTTCTACAAAAAAAGAGCGCTCCTCAGAACGCCCTTTTTTATATAGTCATTACGCTTTAGCAACGGTTTCGCCAAGAGCTTTGCAAGCTGCCAGTGCATCGTCGTCCGGATAGCTGTAAGCTTTGACCGGTTCAGCAGCGAGTTCGATGCCTTCATCGGTAAAACGCTGTTTCCAGGTTTCGATCCAGTCGCCCTGATTCCAAGCGTAGGAGCCGAAAATACCAACAACTTTACCTTTCAGCTGTGGAAGCAGTTCTGCGAAGAATGGTTCGAATTCATATTCTTCCAGTTCTTCATTACCCATAGCCGGGCAGCCAAGGATGATGTGATCGAAAGCTGCTACATCGGAAGCCGTGGTGTCAGAAACGAAAGAAAGGGTCGTTTCTGCGCCAGCTGCCTTGGCACCTTCTTCTACAGCCTGAGCCATAGCTTCTGTGTTGCCGGAACCGGACCAGTATACGATTGCTACTTTTGCCATTTGGAATTCCTCCTCTTACATACCAGTACATCTGAGAAACCTGATGCCGCAATGACATCCATGTTTCCCTGAATTTACTACACTTACATATTAAATGTTTGAAGTCGCCTTGTCAATGGTGATGTTGGCGGCAGGGACGCTCCGAAGAATCAATGCTTCCATTCACTCCCACTCTGTCAGGGATGTCCCTCGTTTTGCCAGATCGAGCAGCTTCACCTTTTCAGGGAGTTTTCTCTTCTGCACCATTGTCTTTACCGCCGCGGTAAGATCTTTCTGATCCGCATCTGTATTGATGATACCGAGCGTTGTGAAATAGCCATCACAGGCAAGGACGATCTGATACGCCTCATGGTATGTGACATCTTTTTCCTTCGTCGTGATGACGACAGAGCCCTCATAGCGAAGATGCTTCTTATCCTTGCTTTTTACCAGAGGTGCTTCGCCATCAAAAGAAGCTCCGGACTCTATCAGCCTTTCATTGAGATCGGCTGCAATGAGATCCAGCTGTGCTTCCGCCGGATCATCCTTATGACTCACTGCTCCGATGTTGAGAAGATAAGACACACCGAGCTTATGCGACATCGCCCAGCCATAGCTGAAATCCGGAGGATCCGCATAGGTCATCGTGTAATATACACTGCCTGTCATCCCGCGCCGCAAAAAGAATCGCTCTGTCCCACCTGCAGACAGGAAGGGCAGTGCCTCCTGCGCCCCTTTTTCAAAGGTCACATTCTTTGGCACCGTCATCCGCCCGATGCCTTTGAGATCCAGCTTCTCCGCTGCCAGAGAGGAGATCGGCAGCAGGGCAGCCACGAGAAGACCGGCGCAAACGCGTTTCCACATATTCATATCAGCCGTTCTTCTTAGCGAGCTTTGCCCAAGTATCACGCAGACCTACGATGCGGTTGCAGACCAGATGATCCTCGCTGCTGTCCTTGTCAATGATGAAGTAGCCTTTTCGGAGGAACTGGAAGCGATCTCCGACCTTGTACTTTTTGATTTCCGGCTCTGCCTTGCTGTGCTTGATTTCCAGCGAGTGGGTATTCACCTTCTCCATGAAATCGCGGCCATCATCCGTATCATCCGGCGGGATCAGGTAGTCATAGAGACGGGATTCCACATCGACCGCTGTATCAGCGGCTACCCAGTGGAGCGTCCCCTTCACCTTGCGATCCGCTCCCGGCGTACCGCTTCTTGTGTCAAAGTCGACCGTGCAGTGGATCTCCTCGATATCGCCATGGGCATCCTTGACGACATCCTCACACTTCACGATATAAGCCCCCTTCAGGCGGACTTCCCTGCCTGGTGTCATACGGAAGAATTTCTTCACCGGTGTTTCCATAAAGTCTTCCCGTTCGATATAGAGAGTTCTGCCAAACGGTACCTGACGTTCTCCGGCTGAAGCATCCTCCGGATTGTTCTCCATCGTCATCTCTTCGCTCTGTCCTTCCGGATAGTTGGTGAGGATGACCTTCACCGGATCGACGACCACCATGAGGCGCGGAGCTTTCGCCTTCAGGTCTTCACGAATGCAGTATTCCAGCTGTGCGATGTTGACAAGATTATCTGCTTTGGCGACCCCTACCAGCTCACAGAAATGACGCAGCGACTCCGGCGTGTAGCCTCGGCGGCGGATCCCGCTGATGGTCGGCATACGCGGATCATCCCATCCGGAAACGAGGCCGGCTTCTACCATCTTGCGAAGCTTTCTCTTGCTCGTGATCATCGTCGTCACGTTGAGGCGGGCAAATTCGATCTGGCGCGGCTTTTCCGGCCCGTCGAATGCCTGCAGACACCAGTTGTAAAGCGGACGGCGTTCTTCAAACTCCAGCGTACAGATGGAGTGTGTAATCCCTTCGATGGCATCAGAGAGCGGATGTGCAAAGTCATAGAGCGGATAAATGCACCAGGTATCCCCCGTTCTATGATGGGTCGCATGCAGCACACGATAAATGACCGGATCTCTCATGACCATATTCGGCGAAGCCATATCGATCTTGGCACGAAGCACCTTTTCCCCATCCTTGTACTTGCCTTCCTTCATTTCCTGGAAAAGCTTCAGGTTCTCTTCGACGCTTCTGTTTCTATAGGGACTTTCCTTGCCTGGATGCTTCAGATCGCCACGGGTATCATGGATTTCCTCACTCGTCTGGTCATCGACATACGCAAGACCCATGCGGATCAGCTTGCAGGCGAATTCATACAGCTGCGGAAAATAGTCAGATGCATAATGGACAGGTTCCTTCCAATGGAAGCCGAGCCACTTCACATCCTCCAGAATGGAATTCACATACTCGACCTCTTCCTTTGCCGGGTTCGTATCATCGAAGCGGACATTCGTCTCCCCGTGATACTTCTGTCCAATGCCAAAATTGAGACAGATGCTCTTCACATGCCCGATGTGAAGGTATCCATTCGGTTCCGGCGGAAAACGCGTCAGCACCCGATCATTCGCATAGACATGATTTTCAATATCTTTATTGATTTCTGCTTCGATAAAATTCGCAGCTTTTCTTTCTTCTTCCATTCTTCTCCTCCGTTCTGTCATTATACCTTCAAGGTATTTTCACTTTATTTTAGCACAATCCAAGAGTGATAGGAAAGATGGAAATGGGAATTTTGTTGAGACGGCAGGAGGACTTGACCAGTTCTCTAAGCTCTGCGGTCTGAGCAGCTTCAACAGGCATGTTGCAGCGCGAAAAAAACAGTAAAACGCAGTCATTTTTATCCCGCACTGTAAGCCTCTTGGCATCTAACCAAGAACTGGGAAAGCCAAATATGATAAAATATAAGAGCAGCAGGCATGAATCTCTGCTTAGCCCGCTGAACCTTTTGAATCCGCCGATCCCATTTCTAAAGGAGCCCCATGACAGACACAGAATACATGCAGATCGCACTTGAAGAAGCACAAAAAGCCTATCTCGAAGGAGAAATCCCCATCGGTGCCGTCCTCGTCTATAAAGACATCATACTCGCTGCTGACCACAACCGCTGCGAAGCCACCTTCGACCCCACCAGCCACGCAGAAGTCAATGTCATCCGCGCCGCCTCCCATTTTCTTTCCAAATGGCGTTTGACGGACACGCGGCTTTATGTTACCATAGAGCCATGCCCAATGTGCGCAGGTGCCATTATGAATGCCCGCATCCCGCATCTGATCTACGGCGCAGCCAATCCCCTCTATGGCGGTATTGACTCGTGCTTCCACATCGGAGAGGGTATGGCAAATCACACCTTGGACATCACTTCCGGGATTCTGAAAGAGAAGTGTCAGACACTCATGGACGATTTCTTCATCCATCGCCGGAAATCATCTCATCATGGAGCAGTATCGAAGTGGTCATAACGAGGCGGACTCGAAATCCGTTAGCCTTTCGAGGCCCGTGGGTTCGAATCCCACCTGCTCCGCCAAGCAAAAAGCTTTTTGCCTTTTTCGGCAAAGAGCTTTTTGCTTGGAAGGATCTCTTCTCCGATGCTTTCCCCACATCCGTAGCCTGTGAATAAGGCTCAAAATGCGTTGCCTGAAATCCGCCGAGCCGCGCATCATTCACGAGCGCTGACTTCGTATCCTTCGCCAATGTACATCAACCCTTGCCCATCAGGTACGCCCCGAAGGAATTCGGCGGTATTTACAGAAAAGATACAAAAAAAGAGCCTCTGTCGATACCCATACCGGGCATCGACAGAGGCTCTTTTTTGTGTTCTATACTTCGTGTAATGAGCTTAGAAAATCTACGAAACTATCGGAAACAGGAATTACTTCACCATCCTGTGTCCAAAGAACAATCTTGCTTTCTTTTTCGCAGTAGTAATTCCCGGCTGAATCAGACGCAAACGGGACAAGATTACCTTGATACTGTGAGATGAAAAATCCTATAACCTTATAGATATTTTCCCGATCGGTCTCGTTAAACGATAATAGCGCCTTTACATCGGATTCATCGCCATTACTCAAAGATGCCACATCCGGATAGGGTCTTCCCCCGTTATTGGCAGTAATGCAGTCTGCTAACTCCTTAGAAAGCGTGCAATGATATTTTTGCATAAAATCGCTAACTGCATTTGGATTATTTAAAATCCTACATCTTTTCCATTCTACAGACACCAATCACACCTCCTGCTTATTTGATTCTTGAAAAGAGTCCTGACTATCGGTATTCTCAGATGAAGCATCGTGATTATACCCACCGCCCCAAAGCGCTTTCCCTCCGGTATGTGCAGCTCCGCCTTGTGTTCTGTCATGATCCTCTATTTTGACTAACTGCATTTTACCTGTTTCCTCATTGTGATGCCAAACATACCCTTCTGGAGTTTTTCCATCGTCAATATCTTCCAGTTGCTCAGATGTAAACTGCTTCCTAAGGTCAGGGTCGCTTTGAACAGCTTCTTTCAGCTGTTTGTTGCATTCTTTGAATTGCTTGGCATTACTTGCTTTTTCTAAGTCTTCAGGGAGTTGAACATCAAAAGCACTGTGAAAGACAGGAAATACGCCTTCGACCTTAATGCCTTTGATAACGACAGACTTTCTTTCATACCGCACACCGTTTTCAGCCGTTTTGCCCTCCAAATCCTCGCGGTCAGTACGATAATAAATGGTACCATTATCTCCAATCGTGCATTTCGCAATTTGACGATCGGTCCATCCTAAAGTGTCCTTTAGATGCTGTCTTTCTTCATCAGTAAGCTCCCGCGTTTTTGTTTCTTTTGCATCGGCGACTAAGGCGGCAGTCTTTTCATTGCTCTCACTGCCGGGAAAAGTTACCTTGTTATCAAAGCGATTGCTGATCGTTTCAACTTTTTCCGTGCAGTCCTTAGCCTTCGCATAGTATTCCTGAGAACGCCGATAATGCTCCCATTTTTCTATATCAGATTCACCATTTGCTTCGGAATTTTTGTATCGCGCCCACTCTTTATTTGCTTTTCTCTCGAAATAGCTGGCAGCTCCTTCGTAACGCTTTGCCAGTGTTTCTTGACCTTGCTGCCACTCTTCGACTGAGTCATATGACTTTCCGTTTTCCTTGTCGAAGCATTTTCCGTCTTCTCGCTCTTCAAGATACCGAGGAAAGTCCTTTCCCCCAGATACGTTTGGTTGATCGGACTCGCTCTTCTCGGATTTCGAAGCATCTACTAAACCATATCGTTTGTATATCGCTGAAAAAACGTCCGACGATTCAGTGAAGGGTGTGACCGGAAGATCGGCATTATGTGGAATGCGTGGGCTGTCTGTCTCCGACATCTTTGGGCGATCTATTTCTCTGTACTGGTCGGATGCGAACCCTTCCTTGGGAGTAAAAGTAGCCTTAAACTCCCTCATACAATCTCCCCCTTTGAGAGTCGTAAAGTAAACTCTCTCCATACGGGATAGTCCACATGATAACGGCTCTGGTATTCTTGAATAATGAGAGTGATCAGTAGATTAAGTTGATCATCATCATACTGCATAACAGACGGATTGAGTTCTGAGATAATCGCTGTCTTCAAGTCATCTACGGAAACATCTTCTGAGGTGTTTTCAAGCGTCTCCTTTGCATTTTTGAAATAATCAAATACCATTGAAGCAAGGAGCTTAACGCTTGCCGCAGTTTTCTTAGTTGAGAGATAATCTAACAGCTTAACCTTCACCTCAGTGGGCGAAGATGATTTGAGAATCGCCCTTTTAAACGCCTCTTCCTCTGACAAATCGTCCAGTTTTGCCCTGAACTTGGTGTCTAACAGCTCGAACAGATAATTGTTATCATTATCAGATGGATAGCCAGACGGCTGAGAAAAAACATCTTCTTTAAGTTTAGGCTTTTCAATCTTGCACAAAACGGAATCAATCCAGTCATTTTGATATACCGCTGCAACCCCGCGAGGCAATTTCGCAAGTTCAACAATCTGATCATCATTCAAACCGGCAGCCTTTCCGACCAGTTCTCGATCAGAATAGTCAGGCAACCTCATAATAATCTTTGTGTTTGTATTTCTGATAACAGACATATCAAGAAGACCAGGAGATTGGTCTGCAATTATGAAACCTTCACCATAGGTTCGCATCTCCGCAATAGAATTTGCCAACATCTCGACAGATTTACCGAGCAGATTTGCAGTTTCCGAACTTTGCTCTGTGCTTGTCCGCTTTAGCAAATTATGTGCTTCTTCTAAAACAGTTATGTGACGCAAGTCAGCGTTAGCTCCTTTGGAAGACGCGATACGGTATTCTTGCAGTTTCAAAATGAGAATACCCATAATAAGCGCCTTTGTTTCTGTCGAACCAACACGGCTTAGATCAATAATAACATTCTCATCGAAAAGAGCCTTGTCATCAATGTCATCTGGTGAGAATATCATGCTATTGATACCATTTGTCAAAGATTCCAACCGCGTTAATAAAGAACCCTTGTAGTTGCTCTTGTTTTCCTCGGAATACTCACTCTGATTTATGTATTTTTCAACCTCAAGAGCGACATCTACAAAGCTCGGAAATACTTCTCCATGCGGATTTTCAGACCTTGTGAGATTCCATCCGGCAGCCCGGTATGCGTTTTCCATAGCCGCTTTTAAAACGGCTGGCATGGCTGCATACATGGGCCAGCACACATTGAAAATTTCAGTGAGTTTATCGAGATGTTCATAGATGTGAATTTTATCACTTCGGAACTTAAACGGATTGACCCTCAATAACTTTGTAATACTTGGATTTGTACCATACACGCTAATATGATACTTCTTGTTTTTTGCTAGGGCATTTTTGTATTCGCCCTTTGCAGGCTCAATTACTAAGAAGCTGACCTTTTCATCGGTGTTTGCAACCGGCGTCCTTGAAAGTTCATCAAGGATTTTATATACGGTTGTGGATTTACCAGCACCGGTAGAGCCTGTGATAAAAGTATGGGCGGTTAGGCTATTCGTGTCCAGAAACACCTTTCCGGCTTCTACGCTGTGCATATGATAGATATTGCCCAGTGGCAAGGTTCCTTTCCTCTCATCAAGAGAAACAATCTCGCGCCCAAATTCCGCACAATCAACAACCGGAACACCAGCCACGGACTTCTTAGGCAAAGGCATCTCATATGCCATTTCTCTACCACTCAAAAGCATGGTGGCTGTTGTCGGGTAGTGATGCGCCTCATCAATAACGGTGATAAACTCAGGATGGTAAAATCGCATCAAGTAATCTTTAATATACTTAACATCTTCTTCCGATTTCCAAACATTTACTGCTGACGATTCCACAGACGAGTTTTCTCCGCGAGTGATAGACTTGAATGCGCTTGCCGCAGCGATCACAACATCATATTCTTTGGCGGTAAAGTATGCGCAGCAGTCAAACATGCCGAAATCCTCGCAGCTTCGCATTCTCTTGATTTGTTCATCGATGCGGTCAAGCAGTGTTTTTACAGCCCGATTTTCATAGGTAAGCTGGATGGACTCACCGTTAGTCGATGAGAGCGACTTGGAAACAGAGTTTTGTTCGGTCAATGACTTAGCCGTGCCAGAGGAAGTAGTATCAGTTGTCGCTTCATTCGTGGTTCTTGTTCTTGAGTATGCATGATTATAGTTTGCAGAAGCAAAGACTGGAAGGAGTTTTTTTACCAATCCTCCAGTCCCTACACTGACACCAACACTGTCAGTGTGAGTTTTAGATACTGATGTTCCATGTGTTAGGGATTTTGCTATTGTTTCGTTTGTTGTGTCAGTAATCCCTTTCACAAGACCTTCCGTATCAGTCGTGGACTGTTGTGCGTTGATTGTCTGTGTGGAGGTTTTAAATGGAGCTAATTGAGAGTATATATCTTCATACTCGGCGCACATTTGCTCCACTTTCTCGTTGCTCATCGCATCGGCAATAATGATAGCTGAGTATTCTTTTCCGCGCATCGTATCAATGAGTTTTTCGAGTCCCTGAACAAACTCATTGTTCTTGGTTTCATTAGAATTTCTGATAGCTGGGATGCTACTCACAGCGGATACATATTTCGCATCCGAGAGCGCCTCACGGATAAGATCGCCTTTTCCTAGTAGAGTTTCGACGGTAACATTATTGACCGGTTGTAATTCGGTACCGGGAAAGTTACCAAGAAAAGCATTTCTGAGTACCTTCCCATTATGTACCAAGTCTCTTTCGATAGTAGACAGACGATCTATGCTGCCATCTTCGCCGGTATGAGCAAGCATATTTCGAGTAGCGACGCCTATAAACAGGTCGACATATTCTTTATGTCCATTGATAAGCATGATCAATCCGTAGTTGCGAAGAGAAAAAATTGTCGAATAGATTGTCGTGAGTTTATCTTGAACATTTTCGTGCTTATCGTAGATTACCTTAGCGACTCTATACAAAGATACGTTATCTCCAACGCAGATAGATTTGAGGTCATCTGACATTTCGATACATGGTGCATCGGATAGTTTGGTAATGTACTTTTTCAGAACGATATTATCCACCGCTGTAAAAGCAGCGTACAGATCGTCAAGCACCAATGGGTTTTCTGCATGAGCGGTATTCTCCATAACGCTAATCACCCTTTCTGTGTGGATTAGTACGAGACATCTCTAACAATTCATTACTTTGATGTTGAGAATTGATGATGCTTTTTGGGCGAAGAATATCTCGTTTGTTTTGTGGCTGTAATTGCTTTGGTCGAGATGTCCCAGATATCCTTGTTTGTGTTACTTTGTGAAGAGTTTGTGCAGTAGCATTACGAGCAGCACCAGAGCTGCCACTGCCGCGATTGCGCCCCCCAGCGGTAATTTTCGCTTTTTCTCTGGTGCTTGGATAGGGTTTTGCCCTGTCGGCTTATTCATGGACATCGACGCTGCATACTTCTTTGCAGTATCTTTGTGAACAGCCTGTCCGACCTCCTTAATGTAATCGATACGGCTTTTCGCAAAGTTTTCTTGAAACCAATAGGTCAGCTTGGTGAAATAGCCTTTATCCCACTTATCGCGGTCAAGACGTTCTTCATACTCAAGCCAGACCTCCGGCTCAAATATTTCAGGGACTTTTTCCTCTAAAATATCGAGGACTTTAGTAGTTTCCCCACGCTCAAATGTTGGATCGTTGCGTATTGCACTTACAGTGTTGACCTTTAAGTGCAGCATATCCTTTTCAGCAATCGCTTTCCAGAAAGCATTTTCATCAAATGACGTAAACATTTTTACTCCCCCTTAATCCTATTTTCGAGTTCTGTGAGCCAGATGTGCGTCTTCTCACTTTTGTCGATTTCCGCATTCAGATCATCGATAGATTCTCTGAGTGTAGCCAAACGCTCATCCTGAGCTTTAATGTCGTTTAGAAATTGGGTCAATTCACGCAGCAATTGTTTAGTCATGTCCTTGACCATCGTTTTACTTTCGGTTGTCATGTCCTCAAATTTCTTTCGCATATTATCACTTTCACATTGAAGTTTTTGATAGTAGCTGTCAATACTCTGACACATTACGCTGGTTTCATAGTAGCCGTCAATTTTTTCAGTTCCAAGAGTATCTGACATGAACCACGAGCCGATTTTCTTAAGCGGATTCCAACTTTTTTCCATTCCAGCTTTTTGTAATTTGGAATATCGCGGCTGGATCTGTCGACCACCTTCTGCTGGAGATCCTCGAGAAATTTTTGGGGATCAATCTCGTCAAACTTTTTCCCTGTTACGCTGCCTTTGAAGCTATATGCACCCTGCTCAAAAATACCGCGTCTTTCAAGATCGGTTACGATTGTTCTAAGACAGCCATAAATGCTCAGAATTTGCTTATCATGATTTGTCTTAATTTTCTCCAACTCATTATTTGTTTTCTTGAGCGCTGCGTCAAATACGGACTTTATATGCTTGACGCGGTTGGAGATTTCGTCAAGCACTTCGGCGTGAGTTTTCTGTCCGGTTTTGACTATGGGATTACTTCGAATAGAGGTGATTTCGTCATCTGCTTCGATTTCCACCTGAAAATCAGCAATTGCCCGTTTAAGAGCAACAGAGTCAAATCTGACATTATCTAACGCTGCAAGCTGATTATCAATTTCAACCTTAGCGTTTTTTAGTGCGTCGATTTTTCCCTCTACGCACTCCTTTTTTTCGCTTACCTCCTTTCTTTCGCTTTTTTTTCCCCCAATTCTGCTTTTGTTTTCTTGAGGTCACTCAGAATGCCGGAGGTAAACCCGTTAACATCTTCAAGAATATCTTCAAATGTTTCAAGAAGACCTCGTACCTTGATCGGGTAGGCATATCTTTCAATGTAGTCTCTTATTGCTAATTCAACAGCTATTACTCCACATTGAAGTTCAGTTGCTTTGTATTCATCATTGTTATCAAGTGCATTCTGAAATTCAGAACTGATTTTATCTTTGAGGTAGCCAGGTATATCACAATGCGACGATAACATGAGATTGTCTTCTTCATAGATGGCAACGTTTTCTTTAAAATTTTGCAGCCTGCCACGTACTCTTCGGCGGAACATGTCATTTTTGAGAATATCTTTGCTGTAGTGTTCTGCACCATCGTTAATTGCCCATGCCATCAACGCACTTGTCATAAAGACTCTGGGCACAAAGTGAGCGGCACCTTCCATAAGATCACTTTCATCAACCTTGATATTCCATTTTGAAGGGTCAGTTAGATACTCTGCAAAAGCTGCTTTTACTTCTTCTATCGATTCCGTGTCGCGATATAGATAAGAATCGCTTTTATTCATAAGAAATAAAAAGCGATCATTAAAGCCGCTACCATCCTGCGCACATTCCAACAGGATTTGCTTCATAAACTCGCCTATGCTCTTATCCTCGTATTTATTAGCATCAGCACAAAGAATTATCATCGGCTTGCTATCCATTGAGATCGCATTCAAAGCTAACTCTGCGTGTTTATTGCATCCATCTTCAATGGACTGTGCGCTATCCATACCGGGAGTATCGATCAGAACGATTGTAAACTTATCCTCGCTTACACTTGCGGGGTATAAGTGCGACAGATTAGCCCCTAACTCCATCATGTGAACGTTAGGGTATTTTTCCTCGATGCCGTTCTTCTTCATTGGAGAGATTTCTGCAAACGCAGCTGCACAATCGGCATCATTGTCAAAAATCCGCTTCTCAATCACAACATTGTTCTCTTCATCATAACAGCACAAAGAGACTTTTGTGCCAAGGCTACTGTCATGTCTTATGCGGCAGTTTTTAGAAGTACAAGTGCTTCCACTTGTCGGGAGAATGTCGTGCCGTATCAGCGTGTTCAGAAGCGTAGACTTGCCGGAACTGTAAACGCCAGCAAGAACGATATAAAACTCGCTTGCCTTGGCAATAGAATAGTTTTTATCCAGGTCTCTGTATTTCTCTATCAGTCCATCTGTAGTTCGCTGAGAAACCAACTTGCGAAATCGCTCGGACTCTATTTCTTTAACAACCTCTTCAATGTTTTGAGAAAGGACTTTGTCATCTAAGATCATCTTATGCTCAAAATGATAGATCACACGGGCATTTTCAGCACGCTCTTCATTTTGATCAGCAATAGATCGTTTCAAATCATCAAAATCTATTTTTCTACCAGAAAAAATAACTGTATTCGTATATTAAGCCCCCATCTCAGATGGGGGACCCGGTGGAGCCGTAGCTTTGCCTAGAGTATAAAAAATCCTCCAG
>ENA-OURS01000188-OURS01000188.1-human-gut-metagenome-genome-assembly--contig:-NODE-188-length-79284-cov-4.193174_pt1 | contig 79284 bp, 119 predicted proteins | sample MGYA00242109_ERZ509010 | MGnify/ENA primary metagenome ERZ509010 (study PRJEB26280, sample SAMEA2338774) | human gut metagenome | biome: human gut; feature: human-associated habitat; material: faeces... | reverse complement strand
AGTATCTTTGCCTAATGCATTGACAAGGTCAACAGTATCAACAGGACTGCCATCAATACTCATGACACTTCCTTTTGTTCCTTGAAGCTTTAATTTTCCATTAATAATATTATTTATTAATTTTGCATTTTTACTATCATCTGATATAGCTGTTTTGAAATTATCGAATGTATCACTAGATTTAGAACGTATATCAGCATAATAGGCTTCTTGGTTCTTTTTGTAGGCTTCTGTGAGTTCATCAACACTACCTTTGTTTTTAAGAATAACATCATTTTGGTCGTTATATCCCTTTATCATTGTAGGGAACATTTCTGCAATCTTTGATGTCATATCTTTATACTCTGAAAATTCATCAGTAGTTAATGATACATTATGACCAAATTCATCAACGCCTTGTGATAACTCTTCAAAACGTTTTCCATTTTCATTTATCCATGACTCTTGTGTTGAAAGATTATCTTTCTGCTCTTTTACAGAAGAATTAAATTCTTCAAGAGCATCTTTTGCATTGTCAACTCGATGAATATAATTATCAATACCAGTGATAATTGCCTGAAAAGCAAAAGCTGCGAGAAAACTTGCTACCGCATTGCCAACAACAGCAAGACCTTTGAGAGCAATATTAGCAGCTTTAGCACCAATAGTCATTTGCTCTAATCCATTATTATAAGCAATAGCAGACTGTTTTGCTGCATTCTGAGCATTTTTTACATCATCAAGAGATACTTTGGTCAAGTCATTTTCTTGAACAAATTTTACTTGCCATTTTTCGCCTTCTTTTAATCCATTAAAATAATCTTGCCAACTGCTTTGATTTGCATCTACTAATTTTTTCTGTGTTAAAAGTCCATTTAAAATATTATCTGGATTTTGTTCATATACAGACAAATCTTTTAATTTATCTTGTATGTCAGATTTAGTAATAATAAATTTATCACTTAAATCTTTTTTAACAGAAGATTTTTTCCATGCATTCGCAATATTAGATATTGTATAATCATTAGTTACAATTAATTCATCAGAAACTTTTTTAAATCTATTTCCAATATCTTCAAATGATTTTCCCAATATTCCAAATTTTGATGAAAATGTATTTTTATCACTGTCAAATGTTTTGAATATCATACTATTTTATTGCAAGTTGTTTGAGGACTTGTTGAATTTTATTATATGTGATACAATTTTCATAAATTGGAGGTGTGTCATCATGTTGATGTATTGTAAAAAATGTGGAAGAGTATGGATAAAATTTGGTACTGAAAAAGACGATTGTGATATATGTGGTTCAATTTGTTATCCTGTGCCAGATAAGTATTTATTAGTCTGGAATGGTGAAATTTACCATGATACCATTGATAAAAATAAAAAAGACCAATTCATAGAAGAGTGCGTAAAATCTTCACCAGAATTTGATGAATATCTCTTTAATAATCGAGACAGAATCAAAGCACAAAAATCTGCCGAATATGAACGAGATATGGCTATCGGTGATGCAATACGTCAAGGTGCAGATGTTAAAACTGCTTTTCGTAATGGTGGTCAGAACATGCTAAAATGTCCTACCTGTGGCAGTTTAAATGTTCGTCATATCTCAGGCGGTGAGAGAGTGGCATCTGTTGGATTCTTCGGTATCTTTAGTAAGAAGATTAACAAGACATTTAAGTGTAGTAATTGCGGTTATACGTGGTAGAACAAATACTATATGTCTAAGTCTATTTATTATTATTCCTGGTATAATTTTAATCATTAGAAATCTTATAACAGAAGAATAGGAAAAAGCTACTATGAAATTATTAATTAAACCACATTATAAGAAAGATTCATTCTTTATAGATACCAATAAAACTTTTACAGAATCCTTTAGATATGACGAAATATACAATAACACATTCTGCTTTAATGCAGGGTTTGATCTATTTCTAATGGATGAATACGATGAGGATAACGAATGTTATAATAATAAAGATTTAGTTGCTACAGTAGAAGCTCAGTTTTTTAAAACTGATTATATAAATACTTATGATATTGATATCAAAGAACTTGCAGATGTTATATCTGGTGATACATATAAAGCAATATTAACATTATTAAACAGTAACTTACTAGACGAAGATAAAATATGGAAAACACCTTTAGTATGTTATATTAGCAGACTATATATCTCTTCACAATATAGAAATAAAGGAATAGCAACTTACATACTTAATAATCTTCAAGAAATTTTTGAATATATTACAAGCGAAGTAAGCCACATATTTATTACTTTACCGTGTCCACAAGAACAAGATAAAGAAGGAAGATGGAATAATACCTGTAATGAAGAAATGCTTAATAATATGATAAGAATTCTTGAAAACCATAATTTTAAATCTATTGGAGAACATGGTTGCTACATTAAAAGATATTAATGTTTGTTGTCCATATTGTTATTCAATGAATATATCTAAAATCGGTATAGTAAGTCGTATGGCTTCAACTACTATGTTCGGTCTTGCAAGTAGCAAAATAGGTAAAACACACAAATGCAATGACTGTGGTAGCACTTGGTAGTTTTAAAGTTCAGTCACTCATGTATGATAATAAATAGGAGAAAACAAATGTTCCGACTATATCTGTATAATAATTAATGGTAAAATATTTCTATCAAAATAATGTACAAGGGAGGAATTTTACTATGATACCAAACAAAGAATGTATGAAAGCTATTTTAAAATTTGTTTCAGAAAATGCAAAAGTCAAAGTTGACGATATGGCATTTCACGATATTACCGTAAGCACACTTAATGTATCAATGTTGCTTGAGCAAATGTCCAAAGAAGGAAAGTACACAATCGAAGAGATTGCATACAATTTCCTTCAGTGCTATTATAATGGACTTGTTAATGCTAAAATAAACTTCCAACAGAAGATGATCCAATCATCAACAAGTGATATTCTTGGAATCACATTTACTGGTATTGATTTTATGAATCAGAATTAGCAAAAACATCTCTACCTGTTAATTTTTCATAATCGGCAATAGAGATCAATGTTGCATAATCTGACATCATGTTTATAACACAAGTTAATAATTTAGTGGCTTGGCTTACGGTCAAGCCTTTTTCTTTAATGTACTGTAAAATGTCTTTACGCATTTTATCTTGTTCATCACCATTATAATTTTTTAATTCGCCTTGATATAAGCTTTTTTCTTTTTCTGTCATACGTTATACTTCCTTTCGTACTAATTTAGGTTATTCCGTCCAACATGTATAAAACATCATACATAGTATTTAATAAGCCAACATCTTCTCGTCTTTGAGGAGGTGATTTGAGTGCATAACTACGATTTTTTAAAGTTGGTTCATGTTCGTGCGTATAAACGTATGAGATTCGGCAGAATCGAGTACGTGTGCGAACACTATCGCTCTTATCCGTGTAGATAGGAGAAGATGTCGATAGCCTGTAACGAGAGCTACACAGATGTTGGTTTATTAAATACTATGTATTTTTATTTTAAGGTAACTATATTTACAAAGCTGACTCTGATGGTAACTGGACTATTTTACTTTATGCCGTAAGATGGATTGTTTGCTAAAGAATATACTAAAACGGAAGAATAGGAGATACATCAATGCTAACAAATAAAAATCAAAAGATAATATAACTAAATCAGAACCAATAAAATTAAATGGAATAGAAGAGTAGTGAGAAATTGCTACTCTTTTTGTTTGTATTGAAAAAGAGAACCGTCTAAATATATGTTCCGACTATGCCAAGATGAATTAGGATAGAAGAGCAGAGCAAGTGTGAATACATTTGCTCTTTATTGTTGTTTATTATAATATAAAAAGCACCTGCGTTAGCAGATGCTTTTTAATCTCAATGCGTTTGGATTTACACTTTCGATACCCTTTACGCTATTATACTATATGTAAATCAAATAAAAATTATACATCAAATGCACTTAGCCTTACATCATAAAGAATGCTCTGAATGCTGTGGTATACAAAAATAACAGTTGGATTTATACCCATATAGTAAAGCTACCCTTCTGTTGAAATTATACTATCATACTTCTCTTTGATTGTCAACATTTTTTTATCACTATTTTTAACAGAAACAACAATTAGTTTTTTGGAATCTATAATTTTAACAGTGAATTTCCTTCTATTAAATATATTATTAAAGAAATCTTGTATATCTATCATTGCCATAGATTTTACATAACCCATTGGAAAAGATATTTTTGTAACATTATCTTCTGTAAAATCAAACGTAAATATAGAATTATTAAAATCAAAATCTATAAATGTCTTTTTAATATTATCTTCCAAAACTTCACGCTCTTTTAAATAATCTAAATAAAATGAATAGGATTGATTAAAGGACGCTTCTATATATGCCAAAGACTTCTTTAACACTTTTTCAACATCTTCTTTGCTCGGTACAAGTAAACTTTTCTTTTCAATATCAATCCATCTTTTGGTAATATCTGAATCGTTAATAATTTTAATCCTATCAATTCTTGCAATAGAATTAGTTGATTCAACTCTACAACACATCTTTTTCTTTAACTTCTTCCACCTGTTCGGTTCGTATGAAGTAAATGGTATTACAATGTACATTTTAGGTTCTTTTTTAGTTTGAACTATCATCGTTGGATGTTCACCATCAAATTCTGCATATGTTTCGCCATGAAGATCAATATCATATAATCCACAATAAACATATTTTACCATTTCTAATTCTCCTCTCGTATATTTTTGATAATTTATACCAAATATTATACGACAAGATATTGCATAATACTATTCAGAACGTATGTTTATAAATATAATAAAAGAGTAGCCAACCGACTACTCTTTTTCTTTTTTACTGCAATGTTTTTACAATTCCACGCCAATAATCAAAACGTCCTTTGACATTCTCTTTGCTACCTGTACCACTCTGAACATACTGCTTATATTCTTCATTAGAATCATAAGTTGCAATAAATTCAGATACCTTTTCTGCAAGACGAGAGAATGATTTTTTATCTTTAACTATTCTATAACCACTATATAAAATTTGTGGGATACTTGTGGATGGAATTTTTATTTCACCATCAAATGCTTCATTAAATCTATCCATAGCTTCTTTTAATGTATCAGCTCTATCAAGATACTGATCTGCATAATCAGTTACATAGGTATTAATATCTTTTGTTCTAAAAGATGTAAATTCCTGTTCTTGATTTGAAGATATAAGCATCATAGCTTGAATAATTGTATCTCTATCTGTTCCATTCTTACGCTGTGTCTTTGACATGATTTTATCCATAAATGGATGATTAGCGAGAGAATAGATCATTTCGCTGAACTCATCTGATTCATGAACTATACGAAGCAATTTACCATTCAAAGGTTTTCCTGAATTCTGACGAGCGAACATGATTTTTACGTCCTCATCTGTATAATCAGACAATGTGCAGAATTCTAATGTGCAAGCAAGAAGGGTTTCTTTCACCTCATTATCAAGCTTTTTAAATTTCTTTCCTGCAATTTCATATTCCTTAATAGTTTGTTCTCCATTTTCTTTCACAGCAATAGATACATTTGGAGTATCTTTGCTCAATGAAAATACATCATTAATGTAATCAATACAAGTTGATGTTCTCTGAGAGCCATCTAACGGATAAATTATATTTTCTTCCTCTACAACATAGATTGGATTAACTGGAATACCACTTAATAAACTATGGATCAAAAGACTTTTCATGCGAGTATTCCACTGCCCAGTTGGACGCTGTAAGCGATGTTCAAAGGATATATTACCCTTTTTATTCTGAGTATTTATCCACTGTAAAGTTCTTTCTTTACTAGAATTTTTCATCGTGTTACCTCCTTCAAAAATTGAAAATTTTTACTATTTTGAAGATAACATAGATATTAAATTTTGTAAATAGATGTGAACTCAATTTCACAAAATATTCTATTTTTGTGTTCAAAAAATCGACAAAATGTTCTGTCTGTTAATAAAAAATACTACATGGTATAATAGCACCAAGCATACTACGGCTGTATGACCACATTGCAGTCCATTTGTCACGGCAAGTGCTTGGTACTTTCTATCGTAAATAAATATTCTGCCCCATTCTGGGCAATACAATTTCCACAACTTTTAAGAAATACTTTGAACCTCACATGGCTAAAGCCACGCGATTCTTGGGAACTTCCTACTACTGTAAGAATATTTACCAAGCTATCCCGATTGTCCCAAACGTTCTTATTTGTAGTTACTAGGCTACTTCAAGTAACCTCAATCCTTCATTTAAAATATTGATTGCAGCATTTACATCCCTATCATGATGAGTATTACAACAAGGACAATCCCATTCTCTAACTCCAAGATTTTTCGTCTCTTTATTAACATATCCACACACATTACATGTCTGAGAACTTGCAAAGAACTTATCTACTTTGATAACCTGTTTACCGTACCAGTTAGCTTTATATTCTAATTCTCTGACAAATTCAGACCATGACACATCTGCAATAGATCTTGCAAGTTTATGATTTTTAATCATGTTTGATACTTGAAGATCCTCTAAGCAAATTACATCATTATTTCTGATAATTGCGGTAGATAATTTCTGCAAAAAATCCTTTCTCTGATTTGCAATATGCTCTTGAAGTCTCGCTACTTTAATTCTTGATTTATTACGATTAGAACCACCTTTTGATTTTCGAGACAGTTCTCTTTGTAATTTAGCAAGTTTGTCTAAAGACTTCTTGAAATATTTAGGATTCGCAATCATTTTTCCGTCAGAAGTTATACAAAATTCTTTAATTCCTAAATCAATACCAATTGAATTTCCAGTCTTTTTTAATGGCTTTATATCAACATCTGTACAACAAAGTGATACGAAATATTTACCACTAGGTTCTTGCGATACAGTTGCATTAAGTATTCTACCTTTTGGTATTAACTTGTTTTTTGTTTTTACCATCCCAAGTTTAGGTAATTTAATATGCTTACCACAATACTGAATATTACCATTAGTACATTTTGACTTGTAAGAATACCTATGCGTCTTCTTTGATTTGAACTTAGGATAACCAGTATGTTCTTTGAAAAACTTTTGATAAGCAGAATCCAAGTCTCTAAGTGAAGATTGAAGGGCAGTAGAATCAGCCTCTTTAAGCCACTCTAATTTTGTCTTAAGATTTTTCATATCATTTGCGCACTGTACATATGCGAATATTTGTTTCGATTCTTCATATAATTTAATTCGTTTTGCAAGATATGTATTATATACGAATCTGCAACAACCAAAAGTCTTTGCTATCATTTCTTTTTGCTTCTTATTAGGATAAATCCTGTACTTATAGGCTTTTTCCACTGTCATCACCTCACTTTCTCAAACTATATGATATTGAATTGAATATACATATCCTCTACCGTAAGTTACTTCCATGATTGTCACCTCATATATATATTCTCCGTTTAGGCGGAAATTCATGTCGCCACTTCTGTGGCGAGTGTTCTCGTCTTCTCAATAAAGAAGGGAGGTAGAATTTGGAAGTATTTAAAATACTTATAAGTGGTGGACTTTTAGTATACGCTTGCCATTTTCTTTGTGTCATAGTTGACACAATCGGAAAGTGTTATACTGTTAATAAGTGCAAAGACTATACGGACTCACAAACCAAGTCTTTATCACAAATGTTCACCAAGACTAGAAAAATCTTTCATAAATAATCTACTTTTTGTATAAGCCAAATATTTATTTCTCCTTTTATTCCTTAATTGAGGGCTGGTCATCACGACAGTCCTCATTTTATTATTCTCCATGTGGAAAACTTATCCAAAAGATAAGTGTTGGAGAGCCAGATAAGTATAACTACATAGGTCGTTGTATCGGGCACTAGCTTGAGCATTACGCCTTTCAATGCAAATCCCAATAGGATTTATTAACATAGGAAGGAGACAATTACCATGAAGTGTAAGATAAAGGTTAGTACAAGTTTTATCATAGCAATAGTGGCATTAATTATTGTCATTAAGCTTTGTGCGTAGTTAGAAAATCTGGTGGGAATATTATATCATTTTCGGTACACACAAACCCTACTGTTATCCTATTAACAATGTGCTATTTAATAGGGGAGAGTAGTAACACTCTTTTACGCTTTTATATCTCAGTCACGAGAGTAGTACGATAACTACGTATGGAGTCCCTTTTACAAGCTATTAATAATAACTCAAAATCGTTTAGACTCTCTGAACACCTCCACTATAATATTCTCTATTACAGTAGAATCCGTTGCTGATTGCCGATTTAGTCCATTAAGGACATGATACTTAGGGTTTCCCCATATATCCAAACAACCTCCATTTCTGGATTTGACTTTTCTTGTTGTCACCAACATCCTTTCGGAATACATTCACGCTCGCCATTTCTAGCCACGTTGTAGTGTGTTATTTTATATATACGGTATATTTTATTTCTTCCCAGCACTGTGAGATAACAACTCACAATTACGATTTATTTTGAAACATCTATAGGTTGACTAGACCTAATCTTCCCAACTCTTGATTGTTGTCTTGAGTTAGGTGGGCATATTCAAAACAATAACAATGATTTGAAAAATTACGCACTCACGTAACATTTACCGATGTTTTTAAAACTAAGACCTGCTCCAATAGCGGTCAATAAAGCAGGTATTGCATTACCACTTTTTACAATACCATCTAAAACTTCAATTAATTTTCCACCTGCATCAATTGCACCTTTGAGGAAATTGGAATTTAAGGTGTCATTTGCAAGTTCTTCAAGCTTTGCCTTTGTCTGGTCGATTGAATACTGGACGCTCTGTTGATATTTAGAATTTTCTTCACGAGCTGAACCTTCTGCATTAGTTGCTTCACCATATGCTTTCTTTAATAAATCAACCTGCGAAAGTGCCGCAGCTAGGGCATTACTTTGGTTTTTACCTGCCAGTTTTTCAAGAAGGCTGGCACGATCTACATCGTTTAAATCCTGCCATTTTTCTCCGATACCTATGATGATATCATAAATATCCTTAAATGTTTTCCCGTCTGATTCCATAATATCGAAACCAGTCATACCTTTAATTAAGGCTTGTAATTTTGAAGTGGACTCGACCATTCCATCGGTATCTTCGCCAGCTTCTTCTAATTCTGTTTTTGCACCACGAATCCTGGCACTAACTGTCTTCCACATATTTCCTACTTTTTCAGGATCTTGGAGTACACTATTCCATTAATATTTACTTAGTTCACAACTCTAAGTTATATGCTATTATATTTTTATGCTACATTTTTGTATTTATTATTTTTATAATCAGAAACAAATTCGTTCCATTGTTCAACAGTATTATCACCATAGCCATAAATCTTATGAAATAATTTATGTACACTTTTAGTTATACAAACATAAGCATTATAATACTCTTGAATTTCAAGAAATTTATTTGTAAACGTTATTAATTCTTCATCTGTGTACTCAATAAAATCATCTTTTATTTCAAAATTTAATAATTCAATCGTTTCATCAAATAATAAACTAAACCCTCTACAATGATGTACTACAATATTAGATCGACTCCCAGTTAAACAACATGTATAGTTATAATATTCTCTAACTTCTTTAAACCACATTCTTAATCTTGAACGTATAAATTCTTGTAATTTTGTATATCCATCTTTCTTTATTTCATATGGTCTTTTATAACCAAGGTTATATAACTTTTGATGAATTCCATATGGTGTATGTCTGTGAAATTTTTCAAATAATTCCTGATCTGACATAGTAAGATAATTATCTATATAAAATTGAAGTTCTTCATCAGTATAAGTTCTATCATTATAAAATTTACTTGTTATACCTAATATTTGTCCTTGATGTAGTAAAGAAGTTTCTGTTCTATTGGGAAATAATTTTAATATGTCATTTAGAGGTTTAATTGGATATACTTTTTTGAATAATTCAATTTCTTTATTAGACCATTTTCTATTTTTGCCTAAACCAAGAATTTGAGATTTTGCACGAATTGCTTTCAAAGACCAGTTTTTAGAAAGTTTATTTTGAACATCTTTTATATCAATTTTATTATAATATTTTCTTAAAATATTTAGGTCATGTTCGTTCCAATGCATAGCTTCAATTTTGCATTCCTTTGAACAATAATGTCTTTTAGTTTTGTTTACTTCTGATTTTATTCTTTCAAATTGTTTTCCACAATTATCACATATACAAATACTTCTATTTCTTTGTGCTTGCCCAGAACAGTCATAACTACAATATTTCTGATTTGAATGTCGTGTTTTAAATATTTTTCCGCAATATTTACATTCAACTATTCTTTCTTTTGAATGTATCTTTTTGTATTCATATAAACAATCTTTTGAACAAAATTGTTGTATATCTCCAAACGCTCTGCATATTTCATATTCTTGCCCACAATTTTTACAAATATTTGTCACTCTATGTGTATGTGCTTTATCCGCACATTCTTTAGAACAATAAATACCTTTCTTTTCACCAGAAAGCAATTTTTCATATTTATTACGATAAACAACAATGTGCTTTCCACAATAATCGCAATTGTAATTGATTTGGTTATATTGATGTTTACATTCTATTGAACAAAATTTACTATTTTTCTTTCTTGAAGTATATTCTTTATTACAATTTAAACATATATATTTTGCCATATATCATTCGCTCCTTTAAATTTAATTACTTATTTTTTAATTTTTTTCGCATACAAAAAAAGAAATCTAATGATTTTTGTAAATCATTAGACTTCTCAAAAAGCCAATATTCTTTTCCATTTTCATATACAGATTCTTTATCAAATCCCAATCCATAAAGAAACCTACATAATCTAACGGATTCACATTTATATTTATTTTTCATTCCATTCATTCCTTAATTAAACTAATAGCATATACACTATGTCTCCATAGTGAGTAGGTCATGTCTTCACCCACAGCATTATCTGTTTGGGGTATACCTTTTCAATTTAAGAGAATTTCACTCACGCCATTTGTGATTTGCGCCTTACTTCTATTGATTTGGATATTCAGGATCTCCACCTTTATTTTATAATCATATAAATATGATATTTCCAAATCCCGACAAGGGAATGACCGTCGAACCTTAATCCTCGACTCAAGTACCACATGATCTGTGGAATACGTTAGGACTCTTGGCTGCCAGAGATCTAAACTATGTGTTGTTAAACCATCATATAGTAGTTATCCTCTATATTGTGGTACATAGTAATAAAGACTTCTATGGCAATTAAATATATTCTCAATATATGTTTCCATATATTCAACCAATCTGTGTAGTCTGGTTGCAGTAACAAGTGCTACGGATTTTTCAAGAGATGTATTTGCAGCATTAAATGAAGCGGCACTTCTTTGCAATGCCTCACCTATTCCAGATGACGAGATCGGCTCTCGGTTTGAAACTTCATTAAATACATCGACTATATGTTCCGCTTGATCCGCTTCAAGCTTAAAACCTTTAAGTGTTGAAACTAATGATTCGTTTGCTTCATCAATATTGATTCCATCACCAACATTTTTATAAAGTAATGATACTTCTGCTAATTCCTTAGAATCTGGAATATTATAACCATTCTTTGACCATGCTGTGGTGGCAGCAATAGTATCAGAAATAGTTGAACCCATTTCTTTTGCTATATTTGCATAACTGTCAAAATCAGCATAAATCTGAGATACGCTATCTTCTGAAACTTTAGCGAGTTCTGTAATTTGTGTATTTAACTCAGTTACAGCAGAAGCAGCTTGCTTGATTAGATTAATAACATCATAAAATCCAAACATACCTGACATCTGAGCAGCTAATTGATGAAATCCACTATTCTTTAATGTATCAAAGAAACTTCTGCCAGCACGACCAGCTTCAACTTCAGCATTGTAAATCTTCATAATCTCACCATGAATTCTATCCAAACTCATGCTAGGATTACCACTTTCAATTTCCGTATAGTAAGCCTTGATTTTAGCTTTTGCCTCAGAAGACATCTTACTATTTTCATTGAGAAGCTTGTGAATCTTGTCTAATTCTTTCTGACCTGAAACAAAGTTATATCCCTTTTCAGCAGCTGACATATTAGTGACAGTAGCGATAGCATCTTTGATTTTCTTTTCATACTCGTCCAATTTAGAAATATCATCACTTGTCACCAAACTAGCATCTTTGCCCTTTAATTCATTAAGCAGAGTTTCATACTCATTAACAGCATCCTTGACAGCCTGTACATTCTTTAAATATTCATCACTTGTCCAACCACCATCGTTAAACCTTGCGATAGTAGCATTATAAGCACCTTTCTTAGTCTGGTAAGATGCTAGTTTATTCTCATATTTATCAAGAGATGGAGCTTTTATGTTGTCTAATACATCTTTGAGTTTTGCGGCTGATTCAGCAGAACCTTTAGAAGCTTGATCGAATAGTTTCATCATATCAACCCATTGTTTCCATGCGATGATATCAGGATTTTCTGCTTGTATAGAAGACAAATTCTTTCGTGCATCCCATGCAGCCTGTTTTAATTCCTCAACATTCTGTGTCTGTAACGCAATCTGATTTGCTTCACTACCAGTACCTTTATCCTTAGCTTTAAGATTATTGAGTTTTGTCATAGCATCCATATAATCTTGGATTGCTTTTATATTTTTATCCCATTCAGCTTGAATATTTTTGACATTTTCAGAATCAACTTTAATAGAGTCACTTTTTGCTTTTGCAGTTGCAATATCTTCTAATGTAGTTTCAATTTTCTCCAACTTACGCTGAGAAGCATCCAACTGTTCTTGTGATAAAATAGGATTGTTTTGAAGTTCTTCAATCTTTTCTTGCAATCTTGCAGCTTCTTCGTAGTCACCCTCAAAAGCCTTGCCACTTTCAATTCGTTTTGAAACTGTAGAATATCTATCAATAGAATCAATCAACTCATTGTAAATAGATTTCTGTTCTGCTAATTTAATATTCTCTGCCTCAATTTGTGCCTGTTTTGCGTCACGTTTATTTGCTTGTTCGTTGGCTTTTGCATCCTTTTCATCAGAAACTGCTTGTCTTAAATTAGTCTGTGACTGTTTCTTATTATTCAGTCTTTTCTGATTATCAGCAATTCTCTTTGTAGCAGCTTCAATCTCAAAAACATATTCCTTTTCGCTGCCATAAAGATTAAGAGTTGCTTGTAATTCATCTCTCTTTTTTCTTTCAATGGCAATCTGATTATCATCAGCAGTAGCATCGTACCCTGGATGAGATGCAAGAGTCCTTTCTTTTGCTATCTCTAAAGAAGCAATCTTATTATCTGCACTGATAATAGCTTTTTCTACCTGTTCAAAAGCAGTTCTGACATTAATAACTTGTTCTGCCCATTTGCCAGTTTCCTCATCATATGTAGCCAGAACTGTTTGTAACTGACCATTTTTTAATCTTTCCACAAAAGAAAATTCATCAGCATCACGAGTTATATCGTTGCCTTTTGAATCTTTGCCTACAACTGTTCCTTTTTCACGATACCAATTCTGGCTAACAATATCTCTAGTTTTTGTCAATTCAGAAGCCGCCTGTTTGGCTTTACTTACTGTTTCATCCAAAGCATTATTTTCTTCTCTAATTGCTTGTGTTGTTTTCTCAACAGAAGCAGTAGCTTCGGTAGAAGGAAATGCATCTTTCTTTTCAGATGAAATATTCGTTTTCTGTCCAATCTTACTTTGTGCATCAGCCAATTTCTCAGCTTCTTTTGCAGCGTTTTGATACGCATCACTAATATTCTCCACTTGTTTGACAGCACCACTCGTATTGCCACCCATATTACTCATGTTTTTATTAACATTGAGAATATTCTGACTCAGTTCAGAAAGTGATTTATCAATATTTTGGATAGAAGAGAGTAATGTCTTCGCACCAGAATCATCTACTTTACCAAAAGCTTTACTTAAACTCTGTACTTCTGATACAATACTTGATAGTTCCTTTGATAAATTCTCAAACTGTTTGAAATCACCTGTTCCCTTACCAAGAGAGTCAAGCATTTTTTCGAGATTGGAAATTACATTTCCAAGTTTTTTCTCATCAATATTTAAGTTGATTTTATATTCTTTGCCTTCGAGAGTATCCATTCTGTCTTGGAGTTCTTTTGTGTCCAAAAGTAACTTTTTGACATTAGATTCAATCTCCATGCTATATTTATACATTCCTGACATTTAATTTCCTCACTTTCTTAAAATTTCATCAACTCTTTTATTTATAATTTTGTCTAAACGACCATTAAATCCACTTTCGATATCTCGCTCTACATACATATATGGAGGGATGGATCTATGCATCATCCAATGACCATGACCATGTTCACCATTCATAAACATATAATCAAATGCAAGGCTGGCATTTAATTTCTGATGATTACCTTTTTTATTAGAATATTTTCCATCTTCTCTTGGTGCATCATAGGTATTTCCCCAACCATACCCAGCCCAACCGATATAATTATCCATTGCACCTGAATCTACTGAAAAATGAAGAACATTTCCTTTACCTATTGTTCTTGTAGAATCGAGAATTTTCATGAAGTTATATGTTCTTTCATACAACTGTGGAGTGTAATCGTTATACCAATCTATCAATGAATATCTAACAGATTCTTTTAGAAGTTCATTTGCTTGCGGAGCAATTTCTTCTGCAATATGATTTTCAATTCTGTCTAACTTCTTTTTAAAATCTGTATATATATTTTTTGCCAATTCCAATCACCTCCAAAATTTCACTATAATTTCACTATTTTTACACTAAAATAGGAGAGCAGTATAACCGCTCTCCATAAGAAAAGCTCTATACGCTGTGACACGCATAGAGCCTAAATATTAATCTAAATATACCTCTGGAATAAAAAACAAATCATCCTTACTATTGTGTTCTTTCTTATAATCTTCAATAATATATTTTGCAGTTATTTTATTAACACATTTAGCAGCTTGGTTAATATCATCTGTAACTTCTGAATTAAACGTTAAATAATAGTCTGGATTTTCATTTGAGATACATATGTACAAGTTTTTATTATCCATAATTTATTTCCTTTGAAATTTGAATTTCACTTATACCTCTTTGAAAGCACTCTTATTTCCTAAGCTCTCAAAATTCTCTTTCAACTTATTCAGAGTCTCCTCATCAAGATTTCCGATACTTTCCTTAATTGCACCAGATATACTATCAAGTGCAACAGTGCCAAGCTTCTCAATTCTTGTAATCTGATTTTTGATAAACGAATGAATTTCATACTCATTATCATACTGGTCTTTTATAACCATATCACAAAGCGACTTGAACTCTGATAACTCTGACGGATCAATTAATGAGCGAGTTGTCTCAGTGCTGAGCATTAGCTTATCAAGGAATCCAGAACTCTTTAACATATCATACTCATCTGCAAAACTAGCTGACTCTGAAATGAGATTAGTATATTCCTCAATAATTATCTTAACAAAAAAGAGATAATTATAAGCTGAATTAGCAGCAAAGTTTCCATCAGAATCTATCATTTTTGCTTTCATAAGCTTCTTGGCTCTTACTAACTTCTGAGTAAATGGCACATACTTTGTAATCTCAATATAGTCACGTATGTACTCATCTTTCATAGTAGCTGTGTCACGCTTATTATATTCATCTATAAAATTTTTAATTGTAATCTTTTCCATAATTAATATTCCTTTCATTCCTTTATCTCATTCAATACCCACTTACATGAAAATACATGATCGTAAGTGTAAACAATTAATATATCATTTTGGCTATTATATTCAGTCCGTTCTATCTGAGGGCTTTCGTTCATAATTGATATAAACTCATGAGAATTAACAGCCCAGTTATGTTTTATTAGATACTTATGTATCTCATTGTCTGTCATGATTTTGCTTTCTTAGCTTCTTTACGAAGTTTCTTTAAAGTATCAAATTCTATCCATCCACCGTATTTTAAATTACGGCATATAAATGTAAGATTAGCCTCTGGATATTTACACCACATCATTTTCCTTTTAAGTAACGACATAGAATCGGGATTCCCTTTTACATCGAAAACCTGCAAAGTACCATCAGCCCATGTTACATTAAAATCACTTCGATATTTAATTGGTAGAATTGTCTTTCCATTATATTTAAATTTTTCTTGAAGAACATATTCTACTTGACGTTCATATGATAATATTTCTCCACTTTTCATCCTAGGCTCAATGAATTCTTGCAAAAATCTAAGCTCCGTTAGGCTGTCGTAGGTCACGCCTTTATATGTTCGATTTTTCTTACCTTGTTCTGAAATATCTACATGATATTTCGATTTAGCTTTTGCTATTCCCATTCACTTCCTTACATAACAAAAGAGCAGCCTCCGAAGAAACTGCTCTTTCCTTTAATATTAAATTCTAAATGTGATAGGTCGTAATTCCCAATGTGCATTAGGATATTGACACATATTACTTATTACGAAATTATGTACTTCATTCATATCTCCAAAGTTCTTATCAATATGAATTACTTTACCTCCTAACAATTCAAATTCTTCACGGATTACGTTGTAAAATGTTTTCTCCATACCAATCAATTCTCCTTATCTTTTAATACAAAACAAATCGTACAAATCAACATGTAATGCATGAGATAAAGATATAGCATGAGAGAGTAGTATATCAGATGTATATCCATTTTCAAGATTAGATATTGCAGTTGCTGACAATCCTGTACGTCTCGCAAGTTCTGATATTGACATATTCTGTTGATACCTATATCTGCCTATTTCATTCTTCATGTATTTAGTCTGTGTATAATCTGTTTTTCTATACATATATAATAAGGAAGAAATTCATAAGTTGAATTACTGGATTTTATGATATAATAAAAATATTAGGACTTAAACTCCATATTTCGTAGACATTCCTGATACTTTTCAGAAATAAATTTCATACTTTCCTCTGCTTGACCATTTTCCATCTTATGAGCTGTAAGCAGTTCTTCATACTTTTTATATGTCTTGAAGACATTATTGAAAGCCTCTTTATTTTGTTTCTGACCATTTGACAGAGAAGAACAAAAATCCAAAATATATTTACGTTTTCTCTCCAAGTTATTATCTAATAACTCGGATTCAATATTCTCTATACCTTCAGACATTTTGGTTATCTCTTTATACTGCCAGTTATCATGCTTTTCCAAAGTGTCTATTCTTTTGTCAAGTGTCTCTTTATCAATTTCATAGCCAAGTTTTACACGTAGGGTTTTCTTTGCTTTTTGAATCAAGAATACTATTTTATCTAATCCCAAGATTATTATAAATACGCCCAAGATAACAGTTGGAAAATCTAAATTCATTAATGCTTTTATTTCGTCCATTTCATATTACACCATCTGAGCCTTTCCTTATATTAATTTGAGGAATTCAGATGCTGTAATTTTAAGACCATTATCTCCAAACTTCTGTTTTGAGGCTCTTACAAGACCATTACCATATTTGCCAGGACATTCTACACCATTCGGATTAATACCATTAAGATACATAAGTATCTCAGCGGCAGTTACCATATACTGTCTTTCTCCCTTTTTAACATAATGAGAACCAAGAGCTGCCTTAGACTTACGACCAAATATTCCATCTTCCCCAATACCCTTTTTATAATCAAGGTTGATAGCATGTTGTAAAACTCTAGCCTTCATTCTGTTGGTTTCTTTTCCGACAAGTCCATCAACAGCAATTGTATGTCCTGTAAAATTAATAGCGTGTTGCTGTCCTAATCTTACGAGTGAATTTCCACTTGGCTTTGACTGAGTAGAAGTAGATGGCTTTGGAGTAGAAGTAGAAGCCTTCGAACCATTTGTAATATTAGTACATACATGACTTCCATCCTTAAGAATCAAATCTCCTCTAAGTAAATATGCATCACTTGTTAAATATTTTGAATCTGTAAGTATCGTTGCGCCAACTGCTTTACAAGCTGCACGAAGAGTAGAAGTAGTATTGGATTTATTGAAATTCTTTAATGTTGAAATTCCAAGTTTATAACCAGCCGCTATAATATTTGCTGAAACACCTGCTGAACAATCAGCTTCACAAGCTATTGTAATTTTACTTGCATCCCAGTTACTAGCTTTAAGATGATTGTAATATGAGAGACGCGCATTCTGGTCATATCCAATTAAACTGTTCTTAGCTGCCTTTTCTGCATTAAGAGCTAACTGCTCACGCACATTCGCAGGAAATCTGATTACACATTTCCAATTATGATTATACCAAGAACGAATATACCATTCAGTACCACTCTGGTCGCCAGCTTTTCCACCAGAATAACGACCTCGTTCATCCTTTCCACAATTTGAAATCATAGTGATTCCTCCTTTCTAATTTTCTTTCAATAAAAAAGAACCAGTATTTTCTACTGATTCTTCAACATCTTCTTTGTATCTCCATATATAATTTTTAGATTTATTTTTATGTCTAGCATTACTTCTAATTGTATCTTTATTAATATTAGTTATGTCACTTGCTTCCATAACTGAATTATATTTTCTTATAAAAATTCCTTCTGGACTAAATTGAAAAATTTGTTTAATATTTAAAATTCTTTTATCAATATAACTATTATCTTTCATTTTATATATTCCATTTTCCAAAAATACATTATTTTCATGCGCCCACATACTATTACCTGCTTTTCTATTATTAGCACAAGCAACACTAATACTATGACGATCTATTTTTGTGATTTCGGCAGCATCATTTACAGAATTAAATATACCAATACATTCACCTTTTTCATTAAATTGATATGTCTTTTTCTTCGCCGCTTCGCTCATTCTTTTTCGTTGCTTATCTGTTCGATGTAATCCATAATTAGGATTCTTTTCTCCATATAAGCCTGTCGCACCTTCTCCACCAGAACAAATATTATATCCATAATCTCTATTATTAGAATTCAGTTCTCGAATTAGTGTCTTTTCCATTTCACAAGCTTCTTCTTTTGTCAAATGTTCTGCGAATATTTCATGTTGAAAATTGTCCCATCCATATTTTTGAATCGCTCTCCAAAAATATTGGCTACGTTTATATCCTTTTCCTTCTTTTCCCCAACGTATTTTTATAGGATTTTGAGAAGTAATACCAACATAATATTTATTAGACGGAGATATATGTATATAAACTGACCATATGTTATTTTCTCTATAATTTATCATATTTTATTTTTCATGTTTAAGATCATACAATGAGGTTGTAATGAGTGAATCTAAATAATCCTCAAAATCACTATTAGCCTCTTTGAGACATTTATATACCGACTGATTAAGTGCCTGAATTGCCTTCTGTTTTGCAATTTCTTTTACTTCATTCATCTTATCCTTAGTCCATGCATCAGTACCCTTTATGTCTTTGACCTCTGTTTCATATACTGACTTGACAGCATTTTTAACTTCTCTATAAAGAATCAAGGCATACTTATCAAGTTTCTTTGTTTTCAGATATTTATAAATCTGTGTCCCAATCGGAACTAAAATTACTGTCCAAATAGCAGAGAGCAGTGTCATCCAATCTAAACCCGCTAAAAAATCCTTCATCGGTTAATCCTCCTCTTCCTCAATTTTCTTACTATTCCATTCTTTATATAACTCATTTATTTCTTTTGATCTTAGCCAAGCAAAAACAACACGTTTATTTCTGCCTGGAAAAATATCAACTAATTTCCCTCGTGACAAAGGTGAACTTAAATACATACAGTTTTGAGTCATATTAGGAATGTAAATTACATCTTCTGAATCGTATTCCCAATTAAATACGTCACTATATTCTTTAATATCCGTTCACTCCATTCTATTTATAAGCGTAAAAAATAGGGCTACACAAAATACTGAATAGTAAATGCGTAACCCTATACAATTAAAAAATTCAACTTACTATTCAATATAATCATTTCTTCTGTACCAGCTTATTATCAGTTTTTGAAGTCTGTTCTTTATTAGGAGTAGTATTAACTGTCTTTTTATTTTCTCCTAAAATTTCATTAATGACCTTTTTAACATCTTTATCAAAACTATCCAACTCGGATAAATCACATTTTAATAATTCTTCTTTTGCTTTTGCTTTATCTTTTGTTTTATTATATTCATAAATTGCAAGATAAATTGTATAGTGTGGAAGAGTATCAGTTACTGTTCTCCAAGGAGTATAAGTTTTAATATTCTGACATGTATGACAAACTCTATAAGGTTTTCCACATATTGCGCAAATTGCGTTATTTTCTAATGACATATAATAATTCCTTTCATAAAAAGAGTGGTATATTTCAACCACTCTTATTTTTTAAATTAGTCCTCAGATACTAAGATATCGAAAAGCTTACCATCCTCAGCACAGTACTCCTTATTAAGAACATAAGAAGCTGGATGCTTACCATCAGACTTAAGAGAAAGCTCTACACTTGATGGATCAATCTGTGCTCTTGGACAACGGATAACACCAGCATATACAAGGTTCTTATTACATGGATCGTGGAAAATTGCATGAATGAGAAGTGTCTTAACCTCTGGTACACCATCAGTTCTCTTAATTACCTGAACTGCTGTAGCTGTCTCCTTCTCATAGTTTACAAATACACGACCAGTTGTTCCCTCTGGAAGAGTAATTGTTCTGTTAGCTGCATCAATAGTGAACTTGTCTTCACCCTTTGTAGCAGATACAGTATATGTCTTACCGAATGTGTTATTATCATTAATAACCTTAATATACTTAACCTCTGCACCCTTTGTACCAACTGGAACATATTTAAGCTCTACAGTTGCACCAGCTCCAATTGCAATTGTCTCAGATACAGGCATCTTAATCTTATTTGTATCAGAAGCTACAGCCTTTGTTGAACCAAACTGTGAAGCAGCAAGGTCAAGAGAGAAGAGTGAGTTAGTGAAATCAAATGTACCTTTCTGTGCCTGATAGAATGTCTGGATTGGTGTACCCATCGCATCAGTAACATCTGTACCATCGGCACTTGTTTTAAGAGATGGATCTTCGACCTGTGTATATCTACCAGTAAGCTCCATTGTAGCAGGATCATATTCCTCTACGGCTCTAATTTTCTCAAGAATTAATTCATTTGGGTTAAAGTTAGCCATTTTTATTCCTCCTTAATAATTTTGTGGCAATAAAAAAGAACTCTAATCGAGTTCTCCAAGCCAATCTATTTGTTTTTTGTCTATATCATCAAAGCTTATTCCGAAACCAGAATAGCCAGATTGCAACAATAATTGTGCATTTTTAATTTTTCCTATACGTTTTACAGAATCCATAAACGCATTAATTTTCATATTCCAAACTTGTTCATGATTATATTTAAATCCTTCTGAGTTGATCATAGCGGATATCATATTTTTTAATTGAGAATGATATTCTTTATTTTTTGCTCGTTCCATTTCTTCTTTTGCATCTTCTATTAATACCATTTTAGTAGAATTATTAGCTGGAATTCTAAAATCTCTTTCAATGAAATGTGTTTTGCAAAGATAATCAATTATCATATTATAGGTAAATTCATCTATTATTACTGGTTCTAAAGATACCTCATCGAAGATATAATTGCCGAATCTATTATCTTCTGATAATTGATTTATTAAAGTATCTTCATCTGTATTAACGAATTTTGCAGCATCAATTAAACTTGTAAAATGATGTAACTTTTTGCCCTTTATATTACTACCAATTAATTCATAGATATTCCCTGTAGGAATTGCTTGATACAAAAAAATTGAATCATCATCTTCTTTTTGTCGAACCTGAAATTTAGAAAAATCTAAATCTCCAAATATAATAGAAGTTTTTTTAATTGGGAATGCTTTATAGAGCAGTGTATAGAATAATTGAAATGGTTGTATTTCAGTATAATCTATTCCACCTTCCCATAATTGCACCTTTAAAGATTGTGGCGTAGCTGTAAAGTTATACAACATTGAATAATAATCTTTCTCTGAAAAATCACATATTTCACCCAATGTAGGTTGATGTAAGATAATATGTTTTTGAACTATAAAATCTTCACCACGATATATCTTTAGTTCATCATTCTCATAGTGTTCTTCCTTGCCTATTGCCAAGATTCGTTATTCCTTATGTACGATTGCTCACCAAACGGACTATATGTAATTCCATTAATATCATAGTAAATCTGAAATACCAATGTTCTTACTACATAGTTATTATCTGTTATAGATTCTTTAGATGAGATTAATTTTGTCTGCAATCCAAAGATATTAGACCAATTAAATTGTTCTCGTATAATAGAAGCTATTAAATCATGACGAGGCAAGCCTGTAAGTTTATCCATACGGTCATTTCCATGAACAAATATTGTAAATGTTATTTCTGTATTTTTATTTATTTGAGAATATCGTGGAATTTCGTCAAAACCAACTTGATAACATATATAATGTTTTACTCCCGTTTGAGTATCTGGAATAAATAAAAAAGGACGGATATTTGAATTGCTTCCAAAATATCTATCCCATTCTCCAAGCGGTTCATATTTTTTATTTTTTTCATCCCATTCCCAATTTATATTTCCCTTATCATTAAAAAGTTCGGATTCTAAATCTTTTTCATTAAGAGCATACAACAGATAAGGATTCGACAATAATGCCTTTTTAATTTTTTGTTTGTAAACAATATTATCGTCATCAGGAGTTTTTCTATATGCTCGAAGTTTATTTAGCAAATCAGTTTTAGATACTATTTTATCTTCTATCATATTACCTCCTTAATCTGTTATTTCTAATTGTAACTTATTACTTTCAATTGTAATAGTCTCATTTGTAATAGTGCAGTAAATAGTCAGAATCTTACCAACATAATCGTAATCATCAGGAAACTTTATTTTCATCTGACAGAAAGAAAGGTCATTTCTGATAATACCTTTATATTCTTCATTATCTATTTCAAAATGCCATTCGAAATTTGATTTACTAAATATATCAGTAACATCTTCGCCAGAATCATTTGAGAGTTTGATATTAAGTGTTCGATAAGAGCCACCAATTTTAATTGTTGATACTGATGAAGTAATCGTAGCCAAAACATTTGTAACTGGTGATGGAATTGGTTGGGTATCTGGATCTGTTGGGGTGATTTCTGAATCGAAGTAGTCCGCATACATTTCGCCTGTTTCAAGATTGACATAATCAGTATGCTCGTTCCAAAATGCCGTATATATAGTAAGCTTTTGAATACCAAATGGCATTGAATTTTCAACCTTAGTCACTGTCCATACGGTAGGATGCTCTGTTAAAGCACTTACTACAACTCGCATATTTTTAGAATCTTCAGAAGTGTACCAAAACTTCTCTGTAATAGAGTTCATTGGCAACCATATCTTATTCTGATTATCAGTATGTGTAAAATATCGGTCGGTGTAAGTGCCTATAGTGTAGGAATTCTGTTGTCTTAAGCAACACCACATACGTCTCTTGATATGTTTATCATTATTCTTTTCAATCCATGTAAGTTCATAATTTACTGGTAAAATCAAATACTTTGGAAACTGATTTGCAGGTTCATCACGACAGATAATCCATTTATGATAAATTCCTCTATCATCTGGAACATCCACGAAAAGTCCTATCGGAAATGTTGCTCCATAGCGTTTCCTAAAATCAGTCTCATAATAGTAAAGGTCATCACCTTCATTGAATCTTACAGGCTGACTTGGACGAAACATAAGATAGTATTCTACTTGATCTTTGTCCATTGACTGATAAGATTTGATAATAAACTTTGCGTCAATCTTTGTCTTATTGGTATTTTCATATGTCATACCTTCAGCAAGTGAACGTGTAATTCCATGTTCATCTGTGAAGAAGTCGTCATGAAAATGATCGTAGATATAACAAGTCTTTGCTGCAAGATCACCATTCCACGTAAGTTCCATGAGGGTATCTGAATCAGATTTTAATTTTTCGCCAAGGGTAGAATAATTCTTCCCAGTAGAGTTTCCATTAACTTTCGTTTTTCGTTGGTAAAAATCGTATACAGACATTACTCATCACCAACTTTCATTCTCTGAAGCAAAGCCCCAGCATCAAACACAAGTTTCTTATATTTGTTAAAATTAAATTCTTCTGACTGTAATACAGACAATGCACATTCAAGACTGTTAATAATTTCTACAAAATCCTTTGGATAGAGTAGTAGTTTATTACAATTAGAAATTTCAAATAATAGATTTTTATGATATTCCACAACATCTATATTTTCAAAATCAGCTTTTGTGTTTTTATCTGTATATAAAACTAACCAGAATATTTTTTTTCGTAATTTCTGCTTATAGTAATTAACTTGAGAAATTTTAAATTCTCCATATTTATGTGGAACTAATTTATCCATTAGAACCACCATACTCACCAAAATAATAGGTATGACGAGACAATTCAAGTTCCCATTCACGCTTTAACTGTGTGAGCCTTTCCATATTTTTTGAATAATTATCTATAAGTTTTTTTTCTTCCTTGCCACCAATCATAGTTGCTAAGTTCTTTGTATTCTCTAATTTTGATGGAAAATAACTAATGATAATTCCTTTTGCTAAAATAGTTTTTACAAATTCAGAATCATAGAAATCATCTACACTGTTTGTTAATGTGAAATTGATACTCATAATTTCATCATCAAAAGAATATACACTAAATTTTTTTCTAAGAAGTGGGAAAGAAGCAGTTGTATGCAACCATTCACAGAGAATACTATAAAAATCTTCTTCTGTATAAGTTGCAAGTTCGAGATCATTAATCATTGTTAATGCTCTTTTGTATATATCTTCGTATTTAAGAGAAGGCATATATTACCTCCTTAAATGAATTCTTTTATACAAGTTCCTAGCATATCATCAATAATTCTAATCTTCTTAATAGACGGATAATTCTCAGCACGAATCATAGTCATTGCTGTTACCTTTACAATTTCACCAAGCCATTCTGGTGCTGATTTAATCATATCTTCAAACTCATCATCATCCATGTCAAAATATTCTTCTGGATAATCAATAGATTTGAAATACTTATATCTGTCACCAAGTTCTCGTTTCCATTGCTCTACAAGATCTTCATCCATAATAATAAAACTAGGTTTTGTTACATATTCAGTTCTTCTAAGTGCCTGTAAATCACGATATTTAATATATTCAATGTCCCCAAAATATTCCCAATGATATACAGTGTTTTTATCAACTCCAACAGCAGTTAATTTCCACGGAGTAACACTTTTACATGGAATCTCGTCATTAGGATTAAATGTTTTATGTATTTTTACAGGCTGTGGTTTTGCAGACTCATTTTCTGATGTTGTCACAGCTTTATTATCTGTAGGTGTATCATTAACCTTTACAAAATTATTGTTTGTAAAATCAATAGCATCATCATCAAGTTTCTGCATATGACTAGATACTTTATATCCATTCTCTCTTAAAAAAGATATTAATTCTTTTGGAGTAATACCTAGTTCTTTTGCTAATTCATATACTTTCATCCGTTTTCTCCTTTAAAAATAGGAGAGTAGAATATTTCCACTCTCCATATTTTTATATTAATCTAATACTAGGCAGTAATCTTAATCTCTCCAAAGAGTTCGTTAATCACTACACCAATACCTTCCTGGTATACTACCTCCGCATCAACAGTCATATCTTTCTTCAGACCGTCCATGCCTGTCTCGTAGTACATAACATCTCCTTCGTTTACTCTCTTAATTGGCTTAAACTCTGGATCTACAGGAAGAATGAAAATCTTCTTCTGATCTTCGGCAGAGAATACATTTTCTCTTGTGCCAGCTTTATTAACACGAGCAAGAGGTAAGCACTCATAACCTTCCCAGTTACCAAGAATACCATTCTGATTTCTCTCGTCTTTCATTGAATCAGAGAACATATTGTAATTTACAGTACCCTGAAGCTTCTGAATGGCTGGTCTAGTACCAACAAGAATAACATCCTTACCTGTAGCAGCAGCAACTGCTTCAATCTGAGCAATTATAGAATCCTTTGTAGACTCAGAAACTGCTGTCTGAAGAATCATATCTGTTGGGAGAGAAGCGTCCATTCCCATAAATGCTGTGTAAAGAGCAGCATATCTGTTCTCTTCGATAGACTTATACATCTTGTCTACAAGAGCAGCGAAATCAACTTTACCTGTCTGGAAAAGTACGAAATCTGTATAAACTTTTACACCATAAAATGATGTATCAATAGAGAATGCCTTACCAGGCTTTACTGAAGCACGTACACTAAATGTTTAACTTATTTTATTTTCCTTAATCATTAATAAATTTCCAATGATAGCCATAACTTGTTTTAAATTCTCCACGACATGCTTTTAAAATACCAGAAGAGTCGTATCCTAATTTATTTTTTACATCGGTTGCATCATCGTACTTAATATTTGTTTCAACACAAAGGATAGGAGTAGTATTTCTTCTCCAACTTTTTCTTCCTTTGGAGTGTTCACTCATTTTTCTTTTACTTTCTTCGGAATGATGTTTTCCATACATTCCATTATTTTTACCAAGTATTTTTTCTTTTATTATTGGATTTGCCCATTGTTCTAGGGCATTAAGACTTCGTGTTTTGCGAAGATTAGAATTGTTATAAGAATTTTTTGCTGATATACTCATTTTTTCTTTTGTCTCGTCAGACATTACTGAACCGCCATTTTGTCCACCAGCTTTGAGATTGTAACCAAAATCACGATCCATCGTATTATAAAAATCAATCCAATATTGTTCTCTATCATCAAGATTTTCAATTGAACAATATTCAATAATTTCAAACACAAAATTATTTTCACCATATTTATTCCATGATTTTTGTAAATAATCATTATGATGTTTATTCTTATTTAATTCACTAATATGTCTACGCCATCTATCTTTAATATTGTTTGATTGTCCAATATATTTTTTATTATTGATTTGATTCTCAATATAATAAATACCAGATTTTATATCAGATATAAAAATCATCTCTTTTCATTTTGTATTTTAAGGAAAATAAATTTATAGGGGCGTTACTCCCTGTTGAGTTTAAACTCCACATATTCTCATATGTGAACAGACTATATCTTCATCCTTTTAGGATGCACACCATTTCCATTTAAGGGATTTTCACCCACTCACTTGAGCCGTACTCCTATTGCTATATTTTTTATAGCCGATGGGATAGTCTTTGAAGTTTTTCCTATTCGGAACTTACCTGCTGATTTTCCATTAAAAAAGAACAGGGGATTTAACCTCGTTCTCATACAATTAATTTTTTCTACTTTCGTAACCTTCACGATTAGGCTTATTTCATCCTTGCGTTGTGGTTTAATTGTCTTTAGGACTTTCCAGCAATTAAATGTGTATTTTTTCACACAGTTTTCACTATGCGGACACTGTTTTGCGAATGTCATGATGGTTTCCTGCGAACTTAGAAACTGTCAGAAGAGAGTTATCTTCTACGAAGAACTCATTTGCATCTCCTTCGGCAATGTTTCTCTCGTCAACATACTCCATAAAACGAGCATTAGCTGTGTTCCAACCTGAGTTCATCTTGTCAGCAATTACATCTTCGATAAGAGTAGCGATTTCCTTATTATGATCTCTCCAAGCCTGTCTACGCTTCATAGAATTAGCCTCTTTGAAGTTAAGACCAAGAATCTTATCAAACTGCTTTCTAAGAATTGTCTGTGTGTCCTCCTTAGAATACTTCTCATATACGCTATTGCTTGCATCCATCATGAGTGAGTTGAACTCAAGCATGTTGTCATATTTATTGTCAAACTGTGCTAAAACATTAGCACTGAAACATGTAATATCTTTCATCTATTTAATCCTCCCTTCTCTTACGCAATATCCTTGTTCTGAAGAACCTGAATACGAACGATTGTGTAATATGTACCTACTGAAAGGCTGTGAATCTTTCCAATGAAACCATTAGTACCCTGAAGAGTAGTAAGTTCAGTAGCTTCAGAAGCTATCCACGCACCCTTACCATCAACTGTTACAAGATTTCCAACCTTAACTTTTTCCGCACTATCATCTGTGAACTGGTAAGAAGCAATACCAAAGATATCTGTATGTACAGATGGATCTGCAATCTGATATGTCTTTACTGGCTTGCCTGCTGGGTTTGTGTAGTTATAAGCCTGTCCCTGCTCAGTTGTAAGTGCTGTCTTAACCTCTGCTGGTGCGCCTGTTACAGCAATCTTGTCTGTAATTTTTGCAATAGTTGCATACCTTTCCTCAAGACCATTGCCTGAGTAGTCTCCGATCTTTAAAGCAACACCATTGTCTACTGGGATAGGGTTATTGCTTTCATCTCTTACAAGTGCGTCATAAATATTTCCTACGTCTGTTGCTAAAAGCTGACTAGACTCGAACAGTCCATGAAGCTTCTGCTCTTTTGCAACTAAATTAGTAAAAATTGCCATTTAAATTTCCTCCTTGTTTAATAAATTTTTGCAATAAAAAAGAACGTCTATTGACGCTCCGATTGATTTGTTAATATTCATTTTTAATTATTTCTTAAGTAATCCATCTAAGAATGATGATTCATGCTCAGTTCTAGCAAATGCGAAGAAAGAAGGCTTTGTCTCCTTATGTGATTCCTCCGCATCCATAGAGAATGTCTTTGTAGTTTTTACTACCTTACCAAGAGCTGCGTCTGCTTTCTCAACTAACTCATCCTTTGTGAATTTCTTTACATTTTCAACATCCATGAGTTTCTTGAACTCATCCGTCTCAAGATATTTGCTATATGCCTGATCCTCGAAAACAGTCATCTTATCTGCGATTTCCTCTGCCTCTTCATATCTAGCAAGCTTTTCAGAAATAGAAGAGTAATTAGCTCTCATATCTTCTAACTCGGCTTTCTCATCAGCAGTTACAAACTCAGCAAATACTTCCTGACGTTCGCCATCAAAAGCAATAGTATCATTCTCTTTTGTGTAAGCCTGTTTGTAGTAATTTCCACAGCAAGACTCATAAATAAAATAATCATCATATACAGACATAATCCAGTAATACTCATTTAATGTCTCCTCGATTGGAGTCAAGAGCTGATATAATGCAGAACGTACATCTTCGTGTGATAATTCAAAAGTCTTAGAATATGTATCTTTGTCCTTATCATCATCTGTGGTGTCGTCTGGCTCATCTGTAGTACTATCGTCTGTGTCGTCATCAGTATCATCATCAGTATCATCATCTGACTTATCTGATTCTGTTACAACTGTATCAGGAGTAGGCTCTGGCTCATCAAAAGTAGTAGAGAATACATTCTCAAGCTCCTCGTCAGATAAACCTTCATACTCGAAAGTAATATCTTCTACAGTTTTATTGTATTTTTCCAGTAATTCTTCAAATTTTGTCATGTTGGTTTCTGTACTTCCTCCTTTCTCAAATTTTTCAACTGTTGAATTAGTTTTTGAATTTATATTGAGACTGGATAAAGTTTTGTTAAGATTATCCAGAGTTTCAATTAATTTAGAGTGTTCATCATTAGATAATTCATTTAGAATAGAATTATTAGACATTGAGAAATCCTTTAATTTCACATTAGAACCTGCCATACCAGGTTGAACTTTATTACCATTGTTATCATATCCAAGAATTGCAACGCCTGAGAAATAACCGTCTTCGATAATCAATGTATGATCTTTTGCATTAAAGCTCATAGACTTAATAGAAATTTCTACGCTACATGGACATTCTTCTTCACGTTTTACAATTTCTGTTGCTTTGGTATATTCGTCATACAAATAGCCATCAATCATGACATTATATCTATCATTCTCTTCATCATATATAAGCTCTGCATTATTAGTTTCTGGGATATTACCAACGGCAATTTCATCATATACGATTTCTCCATCTTCTTCATGGGCATTATGTCCATAAAACTGTGGAATCCCATCTACATTATGGATATACCCTAAAATTGGACGATTCTTAAATGTTGGCAATAGTTTGTCATGCATTACTTCATATGAAATAGAGCTGCGATTCAAGTTGCGCTCAGTATGACATGCCTGCAATCTGACAGGTGTAAGTCCAGCAGTTAAATCACTTGAATCTTCAAATTTTAATGTTCCTGCAATCTGAACAACGATTGGCTCGCCAGATTCTTCTGAACTAAACTTCATAGATTTCTTCCTGTGACTGTAATATTCACACAAATCATCTAATGTAAGTAAACGTTTATTCAATTGTGTTTTTACCTCCCTTCTGTGAAATTCTCCCAAAGAGGGAGTGATTTAAAACATCAACTTATTTGTAAATCCGATTTTATCTACTGGAATAGTGTCATCGAATTTTAAAGTTGAATCATTAATAAATATAAAAAAAGAACCCCCAGATGGAATTTCTGAGAATCCTAATTTTGTTAGATTATTTTTTGTTACCTCATCCGAGGTGAATAGAAATTGAGAATCATTTTTCATGTGTGTCACCTCTTATTTATTTCCTTTATCTTCATTTTTACCAGAATCTCTTGTTGCTTGTCCTTCTGGGCTTAGATCCTCTTCTGGAAGAAGTGGCTTACCATCTGCACCACTAGATGATTGGGTATATGAAGAATTAAAAGGAATAGCGTATTGATTAACATTAAGTACCAATGCTTCAAAGCGAAGCTTATTATATGCAACATAAGGATCATCACCTAATGCACACATATAATCCATTTTCCCAATACCAAATGCACTAGCATCTTTCATTCTACTTATATAATCATCCCGATTGTATTGAGTCTGATCAAAAATCTGCAAATAAACACCATCAGTAATATGATTTTTGATCCAATAATTTAGCCAAGATTCTATACGTCTAAGATATACTGACATCTTACCTAGGTCATTGGCATTCGAATACTTTATACCATTTGCATTGCTTGAATCACCTGAACTTACAATAAGCCTATTAATACCTGCGTTTGCAAATAGATTGTTCATTGCTTTGTTTAAGTTATCTGTATCAGTAGCAGAAGTTGACTTCTCAAAATCTATGACTTGAGAAGATTCGTAAGGCGTTGTGCCCCAACCAACTAAGTCTGGTAAAATCTCTTTAATTATTGCATCAAACTGATTTACTAATTCCAAGCTGATTGCAAAATCATCTACATTATCTGAATCCATAAGTGGAATTTTATTTAAGATTAACTTATAATTCTGTAATTCCTCTTTTGCAGCAACGAGATTTTCTGTATCAAGAAGATTTAGTAAAGATTTGAACAAAGGTAAAAAGTAGGGCAGTGGCACATAAAATTCATCATCTGTACTTGCAATAAGTGTTAATGTATTTTCTGGTGGAAGTCGAAAATATTGATAATCTCTACCGCCAGATTTGTATTGATTGTATCCATCAACAAACACTTGATCCCACACACCAACTCCGTCATTATTTACACCTGTAATAAAATCTTTATTATTTGACTTATCAAAAAATGAGGCATCAAAATATGTTATCCATTCTCCCTCACGAGTCTTACCATAAATACGACAATACTGAACGTCTAATGGCATAAGGAATATTCCATTTTCATCATCACCACTCATCCAACCAACATACATACCATCACGAATAGTATTAGAAACAACATTTTGTAATTCTTGTGCCATATTGAAATGATGAAATGTTTTTAATACTTTTTCATAATTTTTAAGCTGTTTGTCGGGATCAAAATCTTTTGTATAATCTGCAAGAGGTGTGATATTATATGTATAGAGTGGCATAGTAGAGAAGTAAGATATCATCTGCTTATAAAGCATTGACACTCTAGTTAAGAAACGAGATACTTCACGAATATTATCTATATTATTAAGAGGTGACTGTACATACTGATCAAGTAAGTCTCGTGTATACTGAGTATAAGTTTTGGAAACTGTCTTAGAAACATTCCTCTGCAACAATTCCTGAAACTTTGCAAAATTTATTTTTTGCGCTCGTTTACGTTCTACTTCATAGCCAGACTCGTCAGTTTTTGTATAAACCTTTTGTACTATAGGCTGTTTTGTGTTTTTTGTATTACTCAAATTATGTGATATACCTCCTTTCTTTTAGAATCGTGTTACTTTCTTTGGTGCTCGTACTGAGAAGAGCTTTGTTATGTCGGATGGGGATTGGGTGCGCTTTTTCTGTGTAATAGATTTTCTACGCTCACACATCAAAGCATAAGAAGCAAGACAGGCTGTATATGCCCTATCATCGTGCATCTTGTTGGCTTTTTCAGGCGTTAATTCAAATGAATCTTTCCCTGATTCACGTTTCTTACGAACCATATTTACTAATTCTTCCTTTAAAGCATCCATGTTTGCCAAAGCCAATTTATCCATCCAGTCTAACTTAATCGTTTTTGTATTAACAGATTGAATTTTTCCAAGTTCATCATTTAACTTAACTTCAAATTCTTTTTCATTTACTTTTTCTTTTCGTAAACATTTAGATATTTCTTCTCTAGCACTATTTAATTTATCTTGATCAATATCAAAAACAGTTAAATAATCCTTATTATCATATGGGGCAGTAAAACTAATTTTATCCTGATTTATTAATTCTATCATTGCTTCATACATTTCAGATTTATAACCAGCAGGAGATATAAGATGTATTTTATCCACTGCGTTTGGGAATCTTTTCACATACTCGGCAGAGTATTCTTTATCTATTAAACCTCTATGAGTAATACCAGCTGCATCTGTCCAATCTGGCATAAGATAATCAGCTATGTTTACACCACCTCCACCAGAACCTGCATCTATATAAACACCAACAATGTTTCCATATGCGTCTGCACCACCATTATAATCTAGGATTACTTTTTTTAAATATTCAATCTGATCAGGTGTTTGCATTGGAGATTTAATCTTTTTTCCAACGTCAATTAAATTAATACAATTAACCAATCTAAGTCTTAAATCTTTACTTCCATCTACCTGTTCAAATTCATATAATTCACCAATAAGAATAACTGAATTATCACGACTTCTGGCAGGATCATATGAGATGATGAACTTTTTATCACCTGTATCATTATAAAGAAGTGGCTTTCTAACCTCTTCGTTTCGTGTAATAACTCCTCTTCTAATAATGGCATCGCTTCCAGCGTCAGTAGTGAATTCACAAAAATATTCTCGTCTAGCCTTTTCAGGATTGGTTCTCATATCTGAATCAATAGTAGATTTCTCAAACAGAGGTGCCATCATCTGACCATGAATAGTAGGGTGGAGTGGTACTTCACATGTTATATTTGCGACAAAGTAATCTTTATTACCCATTAACATTTGTTTTGAAAATTCACGATAAAGAGAATAATATTTTGTAGAAGTATCAGAAGCGGAAGATATGTAGAATTTTTGGTTTGGAATTTCTTTTGGTATTGCTCTTAATCGAACAGTATCAATTCGATTACCATCTCTATCTTTGCCAGATTTAAAACTCTTATTTACAATTGCAAAAGCTGAATAAACAGACATCATTTCATCAGAGAGAAAACCGCACTCATCAAAAATTACGTTTCCCCTCATACCTCTTTTTCGATCCACGTTAGAATTTAAGGTCTGAGTGAATCCACCATTATAAGTTGAATATGAAAATCCATTACTTCCGTGTGAAAATCCATCCCCTGCTGCATTTTTTATCTCAATTTCAGCTTTAAATATATATCCAGTAGAACCCATCATTGTATCAATATTATCATTTGCAAGTCGTTCCAAAGTGGTAAAAGTTTGTTCAGCCTGACTACCGCTACCGCTTGCAATATATGTCCAATAGTTGTTAAATAACATATCTTTTGACATTATGATTATGTCGATAAGAGTGGATTTACCAAATCCACGGCTACACACTAATAATACATTAGGACATGTCCAGCTTTGCTGAACTATCCAAGCTTGTGCATCCAATAATTCTATATTAAAAAAGTCATTTATAAACCTTACTGGATTGCATTGATAATATTTTTGCATATAAGCAATTTTTATCAAGGATTCAATTTTCCTTGACGACATTGCATATGTACCTGGTTTTACATAAATAATATCTTCTTGAATACATTGATCATCATATTTAATCATATCTAATGAATCAGTTATATCCTTAAATCTCATTGTTTTCATCCTCACTTTCTGAATCATTTTCAGAGTCATCATTTTCGGATTCTTGTTCTGAAAAACAAGAGAACAAATCATTTAAATCAACCAAATTCATTTCGAGCTTTATATCTTTATCTTTTAAATAATCTTTTATATCCAGATTTTCTCGAAGTAATATACGAGATATTTCAATATATTTATCCAAGTCTCTTTGTAAATCAACAATTTTTTGTCTTTGTTCAGCAACCATGTCTGACCATTCGGATTCATCCAAAGCAAGTGTTTTCATAATAGAAGCGTTACTTAAATCCATTACTTGTTTCATCGCTTTACAAGTTTCCAAATCAAAACCATTAACTTCACCTTCACGAAGATTTAAATCTTTTATTTTTTTGATTTTTCCTGTCCAAGTATTTTCACCTTTTTTTGCGTTTTTATTATGCTTTAAAGATATACAACTGTCTTGAGCAAGGCTTGTAATAACAGAAGTAATTTTACCCTTACTTTCTTGCAAGGATTTAATTGTTGCCGAGTTACGCTCAATATTAGAAATATCACTCATAAGTTTTGCAACAGTATCATCAATTTTTGACTGTTGTAAAAAACCACGAACAATAGAAATAGCAGAAGAAGTACGCATCATATCTTCGTTAGCATCTTCACTAGAATCAAGAATTCCTAACAATTGAGAATATAAAAATGGTTGGTCAGCAACATCCTCTTTTTCAAAAGGATCATAACTAAGTAATCGAATAACATCATTTTTATTTTTCAAAAAACTGTCATATGTATCTAATCCTGCGTGAGATTCAATAAGTTCTTCCTCAGTCGTAAGTTCTTTTACTGATTTATTTTCAGTTTTATCCTTAACAAAATGGTCTGAATCAAAGTATGTTAGTCCTATATAATTTGGCATAGCAATTTGACGTGCATACGCTGTCCATACATTAGATTTAACTTTTCCAGAAGCAAGATTCTCAACTTCCTGGATGCTTGAGTCCCATACCTTTTCGAGGAAAGGTTTTCCCAAATATCTAAGGGCAAGTTGCACTGATTCCCTCGTAGGCTCTTGATCAACACCATTTGTAGTTCTTAACGCTATCTTCTTTGCACAGTCTTTACAAATTGGAGTAAGACCACTTTTATTCATTGGATCTGTACTTACATAAAATTTATCCCTTGATTTATGTGTATCACACATATAGCACCAAGCACCTTCTTTTAGAGACTTGATTTTCTCTTCCTGTATTTCAACTTTCTTCTTTAATTGTGCAGCCGTTAATTTTGTGGGCTGTGTCTCTTTTGTCGTAGCCAATTAACGACCACCTCCTTTTATTCCAACATAAAAAAGAAGCCACTTCATACAAAATAACTTCTCATAATTTTCAATATTAAATTTCCAATGAAAGTGCAATTCACTTCATTTCAAGACTTGAGTAGAGGAATCGAACCTCGCTTATACCAACGCCTGACCTTATATCATACTTAAAATTTGCACATTCATTTCTTTCATATATAAGGCGAATGGATTTGAACCATATAAACAAGTCAACTGTCGTCACAGTTTTAGTGCCACCTATACACCAGTATAGTCTAAGAGTGTGCACATATCTTAGTTGACACAAACACGCCCTGTAGGAGTCGAACCCACATCTCTCAGATTTGGAGTCTGATATTCTAACCAATTAAACTAAAGACGTATATAATAAAAGAGCCATTTCTCATGAAATGACTCTTTCTTAAAAAATTATCTTTCTCTAAACTAAATGAAACTATTTTCATTACGACTTTATCAGAATAATCTGCGTAGTTGTTGCCTACGGATAATTTGATAGGGCGGTAGCAAGTGTTGAGCTTACACACCTAAATTTCGTATGCATCCAAAAAATAGGTTTTCACATCAGGTTTACCGCATAGTAGGACGTGCGAGGATCGAACTCGCATCGCAGCCGTGAAAGGGCTGTAACTTAGCCATTTGTCCAACGTCCCATAAACGACTCTATTGGGAATCGAACCCAAATCTTCCGATAGACAGTCGGGTATAATCACCTTTATACTATAGAGCCATAGCTGACTCGGTGGGACTTGAACCCACAACGCCTCGATTAACAGTCGAGTGCTCTACCATTGAGCTACGAGTCATTAAAATCAGCATAAGCACTAACTAGCTGATATTGCACTGTACACATGCAGTTATTTAGAATATGGTCGCTTATCAGCAACCTAATTCATGCTTCCACATTTTACTCATTCCTAACTCGTGTGTCTTACACGTCAAATGCATGCTATGTATATGAGTAACCGTTTACAATATTATTCTCCGCATATTTTCAGTCTTCGGTGCAAAGACTTCTCGATAAGGTTTCATGTCTCTTATCCGACAATTAAGGTTCTCATTAACGTAGAGAAGTACGAACATCTTCTCATTTCTGAAGGTTGAGAGATACCGATAATCCCAGATGTCGGTAGGAAAGAAATAGGACTTACAATACTACATGAATAGCAAATGCCAAGATGTGTTACTTATATATTCTCTGTTTGGTTGTCCATTTAAGGGTCATTTTATTTGTTCTCTACATTGTCATCACCTTTTTATATATACCTTTCGTGCCTGTTTATAAGGGCTTTATTGGGATAATACAGTTCTATCGGTCTGTTAGTCCGTCTGATTTTCACAGAACCTTGATGAGTGTATAACTCAGAGCATTCGGCTTATAATTATTCTCCATTTAAAAGCAAAAAAGATTAGGAAATTAATATCGGTTTACGTTGAAATAGGTTTTACGCTGTTGAATGCCACCATCCAATATGCCTGTAAAGGCGCAACCTAATCTTTATATGTTTTATTATTCTCTTGTTTTTGGGTATTTTGACAGAATATGTCGTGATATGATATAATACGTGCAAGGCACTATCTAAGACGGTAGAGCGGTTATCTTCCACCAGAGAGTACAAGCTCTGTTTACATAGAAACCTTTCGAGGAATTTATGAAAGGAGGACACTTGCAAATGATAACAATTTCATTACAAACTGTTTATTATGCTTTAGGAATTGCTAGTATTTTGTGTACAGCAGCATATAAGATTGGATATGAGATTGGTAAGAACGCAAGAAAATAACCGCCCTGGTCTGGTAAACTGATGGCGGTTAGATTCGTTCTTTCCAATATTTAATTTCAAGACAGCCGTTCTGCTCTACGGGTAGTGTCTTTTATTTGTTATCTTTAATTCCCTTGTATTATAACACATATTAAAATGTGGTGCAAGAGGGAATTAGACGAAAGCTTCATCGGGATTATCAGTATCTTCTAAATACCTTCTTTCTCAGCTTCTTTCTCAAGCTCTTTCTGTTTGAACTTCAAAAGTTTTAATTTGTCTCTTAATTCTGTCTTTGAGACAGGTTTGATATACGCCATTTGCGTTGTAGAGCTATTTTTATGGTTCGCCCACTGTGATGCAAGGTTTAAATCACCAGTATCTTCATAAATTTTATTTATTGAAGTTTTACGGATGCAATGGCAATGTAGATCAGGTATGCCAATAATTCTTCCAAATTTCCTCATTCTATCGTGAATCATACCTTGTGTCCAAGGAATCCATTTATCTTTATATTTATGAATAAACAATGCATCACATTCAAGATGATCATAGTCATTATGTCTCATAGATAACCATGTTTCAAGCATATCTCTACAAGTATCATCAAACGAAACTTCCACACGGTATCCTTCCTTCTCACGTATTGACTCAAATACCATATTATCTAAGTCAAGAGAGGATACGGTAAGTTTCTCTAATGCACCAATTCTATTAGCAGAAAAGAGTGCGATTTCAAATAATAACTGGTCTTGTATTGTCCATTTATTATTCTCTGTCTTATACAAATCTGCTCTAATAGCTGCAATCTGTTCATCATTTAAGAAGTAATGATTAAGAATCTGTTCCTCATTGGCTTTCTTCATTCTGTCAAGTTTTCCATCAAAAGGATGATATTTAACAAAACCACGCTTCATAGACCAAATATAGAATGAACTTACAGCAGAAATTTTCATATTGATTATCTTCTTATGATTCATTAATGTTTCCTGACAGAAAAGCATATATGCTTCCATAATATCAACTGCATTTTCCATGAATTCATCAGAATATAAATCTAATTCACCATAATTTTCTCCTAACCACATGAGGAAGTGTCGGAACAATCCTTTATATCTCTTGTATGTAGTATCTTTTACATCACGATTTTTGATAATATTAGACTGTAAATATTTTTCATATTTCTTCCAGTTCTCTTCATAAATAAATTTCTCTTTATCAGGAGTGAAATATTTCACCCTTGTTATTTTCTCTTTTGACAATATTTCAGCCTCCTTTTCTGTAATATAAAAGAAGCAGAGTAGTAATAACTAAACTGCTTCACCATAATCTATAACGTTTCTTCCCCATTTTATTTCTTCACTATATTTTAATTCACCTATTTTAGAAACTTTGTCCCAATCTATATTATTCTTGACAAAAGATTCAATATTTTTTCTGAGTTTTATAGAATCATTATTTAAAATGTTGTATGTGTTATCTTTTGTCAAATCACAAGGGAACAAAATATAATAATGAATATTATTTTCTTTAAACATTTTTTGTTTCTTAGATAGGTCTTTACGATATGTTTCTTTAGATTTACCACTTGTGATCTGCTTATTTGAAAAGAAATAATTTTTATATGCCTCAATTACACCTGCAATTTCAATATAAATATCATTATCTTTGGTGTGAATTAAATAATCACAATTCATATTTTTATGATAAGATGGGATAAAAGATGAATATTTTACATCTCGAAAATAATCTATTCCATATCTTAATCCAAATTCTCTAAGATATTTTGAAAATATATATTCAAATTGACTTGTAACATGTTCACCATCACTAAAATCAAATGTGATACCTCGACCTCTTTTACCTAAAGAAATTCCTTCGTTTGCCAATAATGTCTGTAAATTACAATTATAAAATTTTTTAATTGTTCTTTGCAAAGAATCCGCATTCAGCCATTCATGAACACTGTCTATTTCAGATGTAGTAATAAAATTTCTATTATCATCTTTTACATATTTACATATATCTTTTATCATTTTGTCTAATTCATCTTTTGATAAAGATCTATCCAACATAGACTCTTGAATTATTTCTAATCCAAGTTCCTTTTTCATGTTGTTGATAGTTCCCCAATAAGTTTTAATCACTTCCAATGGTGGGTGATAACATCCTCTTCCTCTAAAGTCATCATACATTAAAGTTCTATCTTTTTCTGATTGTAATTTATAAATCAGTTTTATCATTTTATCCTTTGATGGTGTTTTACCTTTTGCTACAAAACCACACCAATCAACAAAGTCAGCCCATGTTTTAATTGATTTATCTGGACAATTATTTATGTACCATCTACCATCAGGTAAGTTAAAAGGCTCCTTCCGCAATAAATCATATTTTATTGGTTTGCCTAATTCTTCACTTTTTTGAATATACTCTCTTACATAATAGTCGTAATCTTCAATGTTAAATTCTCTTTGTTTTGTACTTCCCATATTTTTTTACCTATGCCTTCTCCTATGCCAACAACTAAAAATAGAACAGTAGAAGAGAGGCATAGGTTCTCACATACTTGGTAGCTACTCCAAGTACCTACTGTTCCATAAATCCCACAATCAGTTATGACACCAATTATGAGCACATATATTTATTCTCTGTTTCCATATAAAGTTCGTTGCCGATTTAACATCTCCCAATCCGTATATAAAAACATTGAATTAGTGGGTGGAGTAGGAGTTGAACCTACGATGTTTCTAATGTGGGAGATTTACAGTCTCTTGCCCTCGCCTCTAGGCATATCCACCCATAACAAAAAAGAGTGTGCAGCATATACCACACACTCAAAAAATTAAAATCCAAAAGCCTTTAACATCTTCTGAATATCTTCATGACTTAACTCATCGCTAGAGTAGTAAGAATAACTCATATAAGAGTCGCCATCTGACCTACTAGCAGTAAATTCGTGAACATTTCCATCTTCGTCTTCAGAAGTATGTAAATAAGTTTCATCATGTGCAGGACAGTTTTCGCAATCACCATCGCAGTTATCTTCCTGACCAAACAGAATAACTTCCTTATCCTCATTTACACAATAATCAATGATATTCTGCTCGATATCACCATCCATATCAATGTAGAAAATATCTGTTTTATCAAGAACACAAAAGTCCTCAATAGGAACAACAGTGATTACACCGTTGTCATCAACAGATACAAGATATTCATCTATATTCATATAATCAACAAGGTCAATTTCTTTAATACTTGTCTCGTCAAGTCTAATAAGAATATCCAAAATATATTCAGCAATTTCTTTATTTACAACTACACCAACTGTTTTATCAGTATGATATAATCTATTGATATAAATAGAGATAATGTCATCAACTTTATCCTCAAGATCAATCATCTGAATGTCTTCATAATTATTTTTCTTCAAACAATTCACGACCTTTCAGATTAAGCGTTCTTAACTGCATTTTTAAAACCAGTTAATGCATGGAACTTTGGACTCTTAGAAGCTGCTATCTCTAATGGCTCGCCTGTCTTTGGGTTTCTACCTGTTCTTGCAGCTCTCTCAGCAACCTCAAAGTTACCAAATCCTGCAAGAGATACCTTCTCACCAGAAGCAACTGTATTAATAATTGTCTCAAGTACTGTATCTACAATAACAGCAACACCATTCTGTGTAGCTCCTTCAGTCTGTGCGCTTACATTCTTAATTAAATCTGTCTTGTTCATTGTTCAATTTCTCCTTTATTTTCCTTAATTTTATTTTGTAATATAAAAGAGGGTAGCGTCCATATAAGGTACACTCCCTCTGATAGTGGTTTCATTAATCGAAAAGACTAATATATCATCTAAAAGTGCCAAAATAAGCAAAAATGAATAATATATTAGTCGTATATTAATTATAGCTGTGAATATCTGCTTTCACAATTGCTCCGAACTGAGCCGAACAGTGGACTACAATTATTATTTAATTCAATTTAAAAACATATTCCGCAGTTCTTCCCATACCTTCTTTAAACTCAAACATAGAGCATGAAGCATTTGAGGCTGCATTTAATCTCATAGCATATGGATCTATGCCAATTACAGAACCTACTGAAAGAGTAGCAGAATCCATTCCAATCTCTTTAAGGTTGTCATGATGAATATGTCCAGAAATAGTATAATCAATATGGACTCCATAAGTACGAGACATCTCTAATAGGTTATTTTTCAGATTCTTTTTCTCTCCGTGAAAACCTACAACACAATATGTTGACATCATAGAATAAGTCATACCAGTAGGATTTTCAAGAATAATAATATTTTCATTACCACTTAATCTCTCTTTTATAAGAGCTATCATGATTTTACTAACACTCTCATCTGGAAATGTATTTTTCTTTCCATCTAATAATCTCAACTGATTATGATTAGAATCATAAACCATTTGAAATTTTATGCGTACATAACCACTTAATTTATTCAGCCAATTAGCTAAATAATCAGCATAACGAATACTTGATTCGATCACACCATATCTCAATCTCATAAGTTGTGACATTCTGAGAAGTCCATCTATACCATCACCAAGTTCTACAATTGATAACTCATCAATTCCAAGTTCATCTATTTTATCAATAACTTGATTAAACAGACAAGTCATTCTTTCTTCAAAGATTTCAGGTGAATATTCATTTATAATATTTCCATAAAAATCTTTTATTTCAAATTCACATCCATAATGACAATCGCTGATAGCAAGAATCCAAGATTTTTTATTGAATATTGGCATTGACGGAATACGAGTAGGCGTAGATAACTGAGGTAGAGTAGATATAGCATCTTCAATTTTCTCTACAATCATTTCATCTCTTGCGTCTTCACGTAGCCATCTATTATATTCAATTTTTTCACTTTGAAGTTTCTTACGTTCTTTTTCTAATTTACGTTTCTGAATCTCAATCTCTTTTAACTGTGCGTCAGAATCAACAAACTTCGATTGATTAGCATCTAACATTTTCTTAAACGCTTGGTATTTTTTACGATAGGTGCTTTCACCATAATCGTTACCAGTAAGTTCATTAATCACATCTGCTACATTTTGCCAAGAACCAATTTTATCTTTTTCTTTACAGATTCTATATATAAGCTCCTCATCTGTTTCGTCCTCAAATCTTTTATAAGAAGTTATGGTAATCACATCCCTTCTTACTCTTCATCAGACGGAACATCTAGCTCCTCATCTGTTTTTAATGCAACAGTAAAATCAATTACCTGATTCTTAAATGAAGTAAGCAGATCAGCTACTTTTACTTCCTGCTCCATATCATTCTCATCTGTGTATGTAATAGTAGTACAATCCTCTGAGAGTGTACCTGCCTTTACTGTTAATTTGTCTGTAGTTGTTCTTGTGAACTTTAATTTACTAGCTGCCATTTTTCAATCTCCTTTTTCTCCAATAAAATAGGAGAGCAGTATGCCCTCCTTAAATAATTTCGCTAATATCTGTTACAATTTTATCTGCAATATGATATTTATTTACCGCTTCGTCAGCAAAAATCCACCAATCTCTACGATAATTGGCATCATATTCGGATTCACTGATAGACGTTCTTTCCAAAATATACTCTTTGATTTTTTCTTCCAACTCTTTTGTATATTCAAGATTATCAAGCATTTTACCAGTCGCATTCGTACCAGACGAATTGTACCCGTCATGAACAAGCACAGTACAACTAGGTAATAATAATCTTTTATGTCCAGCCATTAATAACAAACCACCAGAAGAGTAACATTTTCCTAAACCAATTGTTATAATAGGCACTTTACTTAGTTTTATTAAATCAATAATTGCAAAAACTGCCGAAACACTTCCACCATCAGAATTTATGTAAATCCTAATTGGTTTCATTTTAGATACATCTTTTCCTACATCTTCTCTGTTCCAACGAATAATATCTTGATAAATTTCTACAAATCCATCATCAATTTCATCATTTCAAAGAATACATCTGTCGTCTCGTCTTGAGTAGTAATCAAGCAAAGTTGGATCAGGGAGTTTAACATTTGCGTAATTTCCTAATCCTGTATCATCTATTACATCCAATGTAATATAATCTTTATTCATAGGCATTTAGCCTCCAATTTCGTAATATTTCTCTATAATGAGATTTTTGTACCGCTATTAACAGCAACAACTTTTGTAGATTTAAGACAATCAGATATTGCATCTTCTAAATCATGTTTAAACTCAATTTTATTTGAATCACCATGAACTAAATAAATCTTTTCACAATTTATAGATTTGTAATAATTAATCATATCTTGTCGCTGCATATGACTAGAAAATGACTTCAAATCGTAAATCTGTGCTTTGTTCTTAAAAGGCTTACCATTAATATTAATTGTTTTGTTATCTTTTCCGTGTTTTATTTTCCATGCTAATGTATCTTCACCAGAATATCCCATAAATAAGATACAATCAGATTCTCTTGGTAAAATACTCTGAGTCCACTTAATTGACCTCCCTGCTGTCAACATTCCTGAACTACTAAGAATGATTTTTGCACCTTTGTCTGCAATAGCTGCCTTACTGTTTTCTGGTTGAATAATTCTTTGAACATTCTTCCATGACATCATTTCACCGAATAATTCTTTTTTATCACCTTCAAGAATAGAAGAGTAACAGTCTAACAATCTATTTGCTAATGGACTATCAATTAAAATTGGTACTTTGAAATTTGCATCTTTTCCAAATAAGGAATATAAAATCCATAAGATATATGGAGTTCTGTCAAGTGAAAATGACGGAATAAGAACTCTTGCATTATTGTCAACACAATATTGTTCAATCACTGATTTGATTTTTTCTATATCTTTTTTATATGTTTCTTTAGTACATTGTCTTTCCTTACTGCAATAAGTACATTCCATTATTGCAATATTAGCCGATGACACAGGTTTAAAATCTTCAACAAAAACTCTTGTATCTTGTGTGGCAATATTACCGAGATCACTTGAAAACAGAATTTTTCTAGTATGTGAACCTCCGTTTATATATACCTCACATTGTTTGGATAAAAGAATATGCCCTGCGTCAGTATATCTAATAGCAAGTTCATCAGATAAATTTACTATCTTATCAGAATCAATCTCTTGAACAAATTCGAGTGCTTTATATACAATATCTTCAGTATAAAATGGTTCATAATTTCTTTCGTTTTTAAGATTTATGACTTCAATATCTCTGCAATTAATATATGAAGAATCAAGCCACATTTCTTTTAGAATCGAAGTTGAACCTTTAGGTACAATTATTTTTGCATTACATTTTCCACGAGCATATAATGTTGGAATCATGGCTATATGATCTGCGTGAAGATGTCCAACAATAATAAATTCGACTTCTTGTGGTCTTACTTTTTGAATATATTTCATATTGGCTCTGTAATTTTCAAGTACAGTATGATTACCTTGTATCATTCCACATTCAAAAAGATAGCAATGTTCAGAAGTTTTTATTCGAGTACAACTACCAGTAACACCTTCAGCGTTACCTCCAATAATTTCTACTTTTACTTCATGTTTTTTCTTTGCGATGGTTTCCGACCACCTTTCATTTTAGATTTCGTCTCTATCCAACGATTTTACTTTTTCTATAATCACTCAAAACTTTTAAATTCTGGTCATCTTCAACCAGATAGTATTTTGCATGACCACTATAAGTCTTTTTCACATTCTCTTTTCCAACAAGCTCCCTCATTGCAAAAGCTTCTGTTTTGTTAATTAATAAAATATTTTTCACATCCTTTAATTTATTTCCTACAAAATAGGATAGTAGTGAGTGTGGAGGGATTTGAACCCATCGACACCGTGATTAAAAGTCACGTGCTCTGCCAAACTGAGCTACACACTCAAAATAAAAAATCCCATACCGAAGTATGAGATCCTTACTTAATATGAGCTGAGATATTTGACTCAATACGCTAACATCTACTGTGGTTGGACACAGTTTATCACACAAGCGATTAGCTTGTAGTTAGCAACAACACCAGCTTTGACATAACTGGCAAACTCTTACCACAAAGTATTATAGATTTTCTTTCTGCACATTCTTCCTTGCGAGATTCATAGGTTGCAGCCTATTAGAGTTGCACGTACTTGTACTTTCTCACATAACACCTTGCGAGTGTTACATGTGTCCATATTACAGAACAATAAGTTGTTTTTCTCTCTGTGGTCGCACACACTTTTGCTTTTATCTATTAAAAACTTTATTCTTGTTCTTTAATAATTTGTAATTTGATTTACCAAAAGTCTGTACTTATAAATAGATGATGAGGTGTACATTTGACCATCCGTACCTTTTGAGTACAGCCCAATCGTCACCATCCTGTCTTCATTGCTATCGGAATCCTTTATTACAAAACACCTATCTTTCGATTTAAGATGCTTATATAATAATTTAAACAGCACTAATTCTTGCGGAACTTGTACCATTTAGACATGGATTATCCCCACATTTCTGTGTTAATACAGTACCTATCCCAAGATACCTACCCAACCATATTCGCCAACAGTCGTCCTTGAATAGAAGGTTAGGTATAAATCCTATGTGTTTTCTGTTAAACTATATTTCTATAGTCGCAGCTTTGTAATACGACAAAACCACTTTATACATGTCGCCATGCTTATTTTGAGATTTAATATCTCCTGATCCGAAACCAACCAGTCCTACAAAAGTAGGGGAGTTGCTGAAGCACAGGAGTCGAACCTGCTATTACATGGTTATGAGCCATGTGTGATAATCCGTTTCACTCGCCAGCAATAATATTTAAGAATTATCAGTGACCATACTGCAAGAACTGTAGTACAGCCACCGATTATAGAAGGTAAGGTACAATGAATATATACTTGATGTTTACATTTTATTATTCTCTGTTTTATCAGCCAAGAAAAGCTGATTTCATTCTAGATCTGCAATGCCACTCAAAAGAGTAGCAAAGCAGACATACAAAGATTGTCGGTTTGTTTCTTCCATGACAATCGTTTTTGTATCTTATTTTTGTGAATATTTCACTATATCTACATTTAAGAAAAATCGAATTTTTTGTGAAAAAGTGCTAAAAAGCCTTATAAATCAAGGATTTTCGGACTTGCTTGCTTCGAACATTTTTGTGTTTCTCAGTATTTTCATACGTTCTTTAGCTTTATTTCTATCAATTTCTTTTGAACATGATGGGCAATAAATACGATTGTGTATTGTATTTTTTATCTTTTTACCACACTGCTTACACTGTTTGTATCCTTTTTTAAAATTTCCTATGTACTGATTACCAATATTTTCAAATTGAGTTACTTTATAAGCAATATCATCGTCAGTGTCTCCTAAATCTATTTTGATATTAAGATTGTTCACCTTTTTCCCGAAATGAATATAACCATTACTATATAATTCATGCAATAATTCATTCTTTTTATCAGATGAGAGAGTAACATTAGCAAGTTTAAACACTTCTGAAAGACCTTTTGAATCTTTTTTATTTATCCATCCTTCACTATTCATATATCTTGCAATAGCAAATAATGTAAACATAAATTTCTTTTGGCGATCATTTGGAAGAGACTCCACGACTTTTAATTCTTTTTCATAGATAGGAACATATTCAAGTTCCCTAAAGAGATTTTTTGATTCTGAATCATATAAATCAATACATGTTTTTTTGATTTTATTGGCATATCTATATTCCTGATATCCTTCAATATTGAATTCAAGCATCTTTGCTTTGACTGTATCAATTAGAATATTTGGATCTTTACCTCTATCAAAATAATACTTAGCAATCAATGTTATTAGATATCCATTCGAGATATTGTCTGGTTTATTACCAGACGCTAATATCTCTCTAATATATTCTTTTTCATTCAGTATATACAACTTCTTCCTCCATTTCTTCTAAACGTTTAATAATCAGTTCTCCAATACAATCCCAACAAAACTGTCTATTACCTTTATATCCATAAGTCATATCAAGAATGATGTTCATACGCTCATCATCATTTGGACATATTTCTTCAGCTTTCTTCTTAAACATTTCAACCATACTTGCACGTTGATAATATTTGTCGAATTCATCCGGTTTATCAAAGATATCAGTTCTATTTAGCTGTATTCCTTTTTCTTTTCCCTGTTTCTTTTTATATTCTTTAATGCATTCACAATAATATTGTTCAAGTTCTCGCAGAGCTTGTCTGTGTTCTTCAGTACAACGTCTTTTAACCTTCAATGTATTATAATCAAATGAAGAGTTCTTATGTAATTGAGATTTGTAACCATCTAACTGACTTTCAACATATTTACAAATCTGATTCATTGAACAATTCCCTGTACCAACTGGCATTTTTCTCTCATACCAAAAAAGAAAATCTTCTTGTTCTTTTGTAAGGGCATCTTTATTATGTAAATCCTCGATAGAACATTTATAGATAGCATAGCATTTAGCATTACTTTCTTTAATGTATTGCTTGTACTGTCTTTTTGTTTCATCGTAAACATAAATCATAAAGTAGGGCTTTCTGTATGCGCAAAGCGATTGCAAATATTTATTCTCTCCGCAAGCACCTAAATTGTACCAACTGCTTTCCATTGGTTTTGCAATGATGCCCTTAATTTTGTCCAACTCATTTTGTTGATAGAGCTGACCACATTCTATTCTATATTCTAATTCTTTATATTCAGATGAATTTTTCTCGAAATGAGATTGAACTTCCATCATAGATGTGACATAATTAGTGATTGTTCCAACTTGATTTCCCATACCTGCTTTATTTGTCTTTTTAACAGCAGCTTCAGTGACAACAATTTTTTCTGCATTTCGTTGGACACATTCAATAGCAGGTAGGTATCTATAGCGTCTTTTCATAACAGGATTATTAGTAGAAAAGTTCAGATCCGAGTCCCAGTCTTCCCCATTCTCAGCCATACAAAATGAATCCCAACCGTTTATAATCATGATAGTATTCATATATTGATACCAATACCGACATTCATCCGAATTATTGATATTACACATTCGAATATTATTATGACTTGTCATTGGGCTTCTAAAGAGTACAATTTCATCTTCATTTTTATCAATCCAAAATTTTGAATAACATTCATTTGCTTTTAATAAACCTGTAACTTCCAATCCACAAAGAGATTGCATAAGAGCAAATGGATCGCCACTTGCAATCTGATAGTTACCTTTTACAAATAATTTACCAATTTTCGCATCATTCATTTTTTTCTTAATATATCTATGCACAGAGTCGATTATATATGGATCTCCCAACATATATTCGCTTGTATATAAAGCACGTTGCCATGAATTTACATCAGTATTTTCGTTAATACCAAGAAATTTAACGGTAGAAGAGTAGTCGCCACACATAGCATCTTTTAAATAGTTGATTGTTGGTGCGCACAATTCCTCAACATCTTCGTCTGTAAATTCATAAGACTGAAGATATTGGTAATTCAATTCTCTCTGTTCTTCAAGAACATGTGGTGAAATTTTTGTTACAGAAAATCCGTATCCACATTCCTTATATGCATTCACATATTGCTCAATATTATCATACGCTCCCCATAATTTAAGAGAAGACTCTGTGACAATCATTTCACATTGACGAATATCTTGCATATTTCCCCAAATATCTTCAATCATATAATTACCATTATTGTATTTTTCAATAAATTCATAAATAGGAAACGGATAGAGCATTCCTTTGAGCCATGCATTTCTCAAGCACACACCGCCAGGAATATAATCAAGACCTAAAGATTCAGCTACTCGCTGCATATATTGTATAGTACAAAGATTAAAACCGTCAGATACATTGTTTTCAAGAGCTTTATCTTTAATAATTTCTCTTGTCGGTTCTTTTGAATCGCCATCATCATCGAGTGATATAACATCTGCAAAATATTGTGTAATACAATCTTTTACGACCAAAATTCCATGTGGATCACAAATCGGTTGTGATGCAGAACATGTTAATGCTTTGTAAGCTTCGTATTTTGCAGGAACTAATTTAGTATCTGGATTTCTCTTGCATTCACATAATTCATTTAATTTGTCAATGTATTGTGAATTGCAGAAGAGAAGAGTATTGTTTTTTAATCCACCAGTAGTTCCGACAAAGCGTTTATAATTAACACCATTTATGGTAACACCTTTTTTGCCAGTCACTCTTGCAAAATCAGATTTTTTATCAACAACTACCTGCATAAATATCTTTGAAAAATCAATACTCCAAATAGGTTTTTCTAAAATTTTATTTGCCATTATGCGGAATTCTTGAGCTTCAAACAGTGATATGAGTTCCTGATATTTAAAAGCCTCTTCTTTGGTAATCTGTAAATCCCAATTAGAATACTTTAGTTTATTTGTTCCAATTTTAAAAATCTCATATTGAGGTACGCTAATACCAGCCATAAATCCTCCTTTTGTTTATTATTAATATTTTCTAAGTTCATTTAGCATAAATTCCACATTATCTCCATACAATTCAAGTGAAATTTCTTGATAACCGCTATACCACGGATTTGTATAACAACCAAATTCAGCACATATGTCAATGATTTTAGATTGAATTGTGTTTCGTTTGGGTTCTAAAAATCTTTTTCTTTTAGTTGTATAACATTCATATATTTTTCCAACTTCATCAGATCTTCCAACCGTTATTTCATGTTTTTGAACTGTTGCAGTCAGAATATAGTCGATGGCTTCTTTGTAATATTTCTTTACTGTTCCATCTTTCTTTTGAAAACAATACACTTTGAATCCTCCTTTTTTATCTACACTTATATATTCTCCAAATAAAATTTCTATTTACTTTTTAATAATGAATTCCTTTCCCATCCACTTAATATACACAACGTCAGGCAAGTCATGTATCTTAGGTACAAGTCCATCAAGTTTATAAATAATCCATTTTATCTTTCTTTCAATCCAATTCATACGACATCTCCTTTGTAATAACTCCCATTAAATCAAGCAACCTATTAACAGTTAAGCAGTCTTTGTGATAAGTCCATCCATTAATCTCAACGTAATCATCACCTTCAAGAATATACTCATCACAATAACCGCACTTAACTCTTGCCTTTTTACTTGGCTGCCAAAGAGGACATCTGTAATCATGTTCACCTATTCCTCTACAATATGGACAGCTCATGATCTGTTCTCCTCATTCTCAAACTCAGCATTGCCACGCTCAAAACATTTCTGTGTATACTCATAGGTCTCAATCGACTTGTCAAAGTATGAACTATTGGCAGCTTGTTCAACGATTGCACACACATCCTTCTTTATTGTCTCTCTTGTGCTTGTAATGTATTGAGTATTAATTTCCTGCGAGCAAATCTGCATTCTGTCGTCAACTTCAATATTACGAAGCCACATGCTTAGTGCATACTTGTTCATATCCTTGACATATCTGTATATGCAATCAACCACATAACCTTTATATTGATTCTTTGGTAACTCGACAGTTATCATTGTTCCTTGATAATAATTTCTCAGCATAATGTAATCCTTCTTTCTATTTATTGTTGTTTATTGTAATTTGAAAAATGTAATTCTTAGACGAGCATTCCTTCAAGAGTAATGGTAGAATTTTCTGTGTACTGTCAGAATAGTAAATTTCTGACTAGAAAGGGTATCTCAGACACTTTTATTCTCACGAGCCTTGCGAAGTCTTTCAGCGGAAGCTTTCCTCTGCTCTTCAGTCATAACTCTTGTTATTTTCTTTGCTCTAAAGCTAATAAGAGTTTTATCCTTTAATAAATATTTTTTACCTCTGCCAGTATCTTCGATAAGAGAGTACATATCAGGGCTTTCCTTACATAACTTGTCTAATTTCGTAATATATGTAGAATCGGAAGCATATATTGTTGCAAACTTTTCATCACGCATTGCATTAATACAAATTTCCTGCTCCTCAATTGATACACTCATATTTATATCTGCCATTATTTTTGTCTCTCCTTATAATCATCTAATACAATTCTATTTCTTTCACATGACCTATCAAATCGCCATGCAGATTCAATACGTTCTGCAATATTTCGACTGCCTTCATAATCAGTGCAAAAATCTGATATACAAATATTTCCCCCATATGTATTTGCATATTTATGGTTCTTTGACTCGATAGTTACGGTTCTGTTCATTTAATAATTCTCCTTTACTGTTTAAAAATAATTTGTTCATTGTAATCAGCTCCTTTGAGTGCTGCGTTTATAGTTCCTATATTTTATTATTCTCCAAAAGCTCTATCTGTTTTTTTATTTCTTTGTCAGGACTATATTCTTTATCAATCCCTTGTCCATGTTCGTCATGAATAAAATGTCTGTAATCAGCAAACACCTTTGGAGTAGTAGCATATTTTTCTTTGCCATCCTTAATATATATTTCTCTCTTCATAGGCTGACATTTCACAATTTTGAGTGCTTCTAAAATATCAACTATGCGACTAATATATCTTTCAGAAAGTCCAATATCTTCTGAAATAGTCTTAAAATATCTATAACAACATAGTGGTTTATCATCCATTCTATTCAAATTAACACGAATATAAGAGAGTACAAGTAAGATATAAGCTGATGATATTCTTGCAGTATCAATCTCTTTATCTTTCAATTCTTCTTTGAAATTTAATATTGCATTTAACTCATCAAAATAAATAATTCCAAACTTGTCAGGTACATCGAATTTTTCTATATTAAGTTTTACTTGTTGGTATTTGACCGAATTGGTCTTTTCTTTTAGACATTTCTCAAAATCTGGACATGATTCAAAGTATCCATAATGAGAGAGAAGTAATAGAACTTCATAATATTTTTGATTTATCTTTCCATCTCTGTAGTTAGGTTTTAATTTAGACCAGTGGCAAAGTTCTGTTGTAGAAAATGCCACTGTGTCATCAAGTGAACGCCTTGCACAAAGATATGAGAAGATTATTACACGTTTAGACGAGAAATCTTTATCATAAATGATTTCTCGTGGTATTTTTACATAGTTTGGCAAGACGTATCACCTCACTACTTATCAGGATGCGTAACCTAATTTTCTTGCTTCTAAACGAGCCTTTGCATTTGCGTCTGCTTTTGCTCTTAATTCAACACATCCACAACTTGGAAGCCATGCTTCTATGTAATCAACACATCTCTGATAATCACATTTCTTAGTTCTTGCTATTTTTGAACCTAATCCAGCGTTTTGTCTTGTATCTTTATATAACCTCTGAATAAAAATTTTGAAGTACTTTTTGATTTCTAACGGATCTTCACCAATGATAATTATCACTCGTTTTCTAGCTAGTTCAATAATCATTTCCTGCTGAGTTGTAGTAATTTCCTCATTTTCTTTTAGCTGAATAATATCTTCCTTCATTGTATTAACATCATCTGTTAATGAATTAACTGCTGTTGCAACAACCCCTAACTGTTTACTCATATTATTTACATTCATAGCTGTCTGCCCAGTAATATTCATTAACTGCTGCATATCAAAATTCTCATTGTTTCCATTGTAATTTGTCATTTCGTTCATTATTAGTCCTCCTAAATTTAATTGTTAATATTGTTTAATAAAGTATCTGCCCATGAATAAACTGCATTTACGGCACTTATATAAGATTTCTTCTCATAATCTGGTAATTCATTCAAATGATCTGTAAGCCAAACATAACCGCCTGTCTTTTCAATAAAGTCTGCCACTTTAGAACAGAAGAATATTGTTGAATCTTTAAGCTTTTTGTTATATTGCTCGGTTGGTTCTGTTATTTTCATATTCTCTATTTGCTTCCTTAAAGATTGTAATTCTGAAACCTTTTCATCAAACTGAGTCATAAGATTTTTATAATCTTTTTTATAATCTTGTAGTTCACGTTTCGTAGACTCATAATCGGATGGTATAGGAGGATTTTCTTTAAGCTGTTTTATCTCATTGATATATTTTTGAACTTCATTCTTTGTTATTTTCTTAGTAGTATCCATAGAAGAGATGAGTTCAACCTGTTCATCTTCAGATAGATTACGCATTATAGCAAGGGCAGTAGTTTTCGTTACAATTCCTGTGGTGACCAATTCATCTAATTCTGGTATCATATCAGCAAGCATCTTATAATTCTGAAGAGTATCTACTGATATACCCATTTGTGTGGCGAGATCGGATTGAGATTTTGCCAGAGCCGAATTATTCGGTTCTGCCACTTTATATTGATTCCCTCTGTCTCCACCATTTTGTATTCCATACAATCTCTCTAATTCTTTAATTCGTTTACCTACCTTTTTAGCAGAGCCACCAATTTCACCACGTCTACGAATGTTAGACTCAAGTAAATCAAGTAATACATCATCTTCTGATTTATAAATACGAATCTCTGCTTCTATAGTTGGTATTTTCAACTCCTTAAAAGCTCTTACACGTTGATGTCCTGATACAATAACCTTATCTTGTGTAATAATGATAGGCTCTATATTTCCACGCTTATTATCCTTAATACGTTTTCGTATAGACTCTAAAAGTTCTTCCCATTTTTCACCACTAATATCATCAAAGAATTCGTTATTCCTTGGATGTGGTTTTAATTCATTAATATTAAATTGTTGCATTTTTCTTTCCTTTCTTCTAAAACATAATTTACAGTTACAATTTGTGAGATGAGAGTGTGATAAGTAATTCAATAGTATATTCTCCATTTGAATTCACAAAACATTAAAAATTGCACTTGTATGAAATTATTAAAAATTCATTTAGGTACATGCTGTATGTACCTAAAAGTGAAAATTTACTTCATTTGGGTACATCCCAGCTATCAATTTTGTGCAGTCTATATCTATATAGACTCATATTATCAAGAGAAGAATATTACGCTTGTATTTCGCTATGCTTCATACAAGCTCCATAATTTTTTGTTTGATTGTTATTGGTTGATTTAGGTACATATATGATGTACCTATAGCTTTATTCTCTCTTTTAATTATTATTTTGTTCCAAATCAACATACCCTTCTTTAAAAATATCCTCTACAAAGAATACTGGTAATTTATTATGATATTTTTCATATAATTCCTCGTCAGGAATATGAGAGTAGCATTTACCTATTGGAGTATCTATTGTTCTGATATAATCTTTTACAATAGATTTGTTCTCCTTGAATCGCTCATTTATTTTTCCACAAATAGTACAGTAGGTATATAAACCTGTATTAAGATGAGTTTTTCCTATAAATGTGGATCTGTATTGAATCAGACATTCTTCATAATGATGTTTATGTTTTGATTTGCGATTACTCTTTGAGATATTACTTTCTTTCTGCTTAAGATATTTTGGTATTTCATTTTCTTGTATCATATTTGATTCCTCCTTGATATATTATTCTCTCTTTTGATCACAGTTCTTTCCAATATACCTCTTAATAAATTATGTTGTATGAATAATTTAATAGATCCCATATCTGCTTATAGCTTATTTCTTGTCTTGAAATAAGAAATAATGAAGTGCAATTGTCACTGTAATAGATATTTCTTCTCATGCCATTATATTTACGTATGCACTTGTTCCAAAATCCTCTTGATTCTTTTAAAGTTTCACCTACGATACATTTGAACTTGTAATGAGAAAATAAATAATCTATTACCTGATAGCCATAATGCTTATGTCTATATGAGGTGTAAATGTGCAAATATGTAATGATTATGATTTTATCCTTGCGAATAAATTCTATGTATCCTATTTCTTCTCGTGGTATATGCATAAAATTAAGATCTTTTTTAGAAAAACAATCTTCAATTGTATCTAATATTAAATATTTATGAGAGAGATATGAGTATTTTTGTAATTTTATCATGTTTGCCTCCTTGATATATTATTCTCTCCTTTGGTATTGGCTTATTATTGTCTGTCTACCCTAAGGACTATATCTTGTGCTTATGCACAGATGCACATATTACATACATTGTTATTTTTTCTTATTGGAATAGTAAATTTGAAAAATGTATTGTTTAGCCAATAAAGTGTAAGGGTAGTAGGTTAGAATTTTCTACACACTGTCAGGATAGTAGATTTTCAGCTTATAGAGAGTATTATGAGAATGGATATTATACATTTTGTATAAAATACGTTACATTATTGATGATATATTTGGCTATATTGTATGGTTTGGGGTTTGAAGTTAAAAAATATGACCTTGTATTTTAGCTTTTAAGGTGTGTAAAAGAAAGTGTGTGGAGAGATTGTTGACTAAGAATTAGAATGGCTTATTTGGGCTAATATGAGTGTTAGAGAGTGCGGGTGTATATTTTAGTATAAAAAATACTCCCTAAAAGCTAGGGAGTATCAAAAATAGTTGAGATTCTTGTATTAATGTTGCATGTATCTGTCAAATTGTATTTATTAAGCAGATTATCTACTACAGATTCAAATAATTTACGTAGCGTGAGATTATGTTCTATTACATCCAGCGTGTAAGCAGATTCAAGGTTATTCTCGTAACAGTAGTCATCTATTTCTTGATTAAGATCTATATCAGGATATGTATTCTGTAATTCTCTGTATAGATTTTTATATAATTCTTTGTGTGTGATATGAAAATAATCTGTTAAGAGCTGATATTTTGGGTACATCTTAGTTGACCAGTATGACCATTTCTTCTTAGATATTTGTTGTGGTTCTTTAAGTGAGTTTATTTCTTGCTGCATTGATGTCATTGTCTGTGTGAGAATAGTGAGTGTATTAGTTATTGTGTTTAATGTTTCTGTTATAGGTTGCATATTTATATCTGATATAGTTTTGTGATCTATAAATACTGAAGCTAGTACATCTGCACATTTATCTTGATATGTAATAAGCTTTTCTGATAATTCTGGCTGAGTTTGTTTCATCTTTGGTGTGATATTAATTTTGGCTAATGCAATAGGTAATTTTCTTTGTGAAATACACCATATCTCATTTACGCTTGGCATATTCAAATCCACTCCCGAAAATTTTAGGGTGTGACTTTTGAGTAGTTCATCTTTTAAAATTTTATTCTGTTGATGCTCTACTTGTTTGGAATTAAATCCTATCCCTCTAAGAATGTGTGTGATTGCAGTATAGATTTCGCCAGTTGCATTATCTTTAAGTGCAATGAGATCGTCTCCATAGAAATTAAAATTTGTTACTTGTAATGCTGTTTGTGTATTCATTTGAGTTCTCCTTTAAGTTGAATAATTATTTTTTGTATTCGTTATATAGTTATTCTCTTATTGGAGTGATTTTGTGTGTAGTTTTATAGTACCCCCTGTATAGGGAGTGTGGTGAAAGATAATTTGGACGATTTTGAGGTGAAAAAACGTTATCGGTAAAAGTGCCTATAAATAAGGAAGATTTTGGAATTGTGGATGAATTTTTGGTGGATAAGGGTTTAATTTTGGGGTTGTGAAGCTGGGAAAATGCTTGGTTTTAGTGGGTTTTGACGATATGGGGTACGATAAAGGGGTTGGAGGAGGGGATTTGGGATTTTGCTTGATTTTGTTGGGGATTTTGAGGATTGGAAAGGATGGATTTTTGAGTTGGTGTGTAGATGAATCAGCTATAGGGCTTGCTGCATTTCCAACCTTATTAGTTAGTTTTATCTACCCCCGGTTAGGCAAAAACAGTGGTTAATAGATATATATTGACCACTGTTTTTTAGAACTATAAAACTATTATATATAGTAATGAAAACTATGTATTATGATTATAAATACCATATAATATAGTTTGATGTTATAAAAAATATATCGTATTTTTTAAAATTTATTATTGACAACTTCAAAAAAGTATAGTATACTTCAACTTGTAACAAGCAAATACAGTTTGTCAGCGACACAAAAAGTTTTTTAAAAAACTTCAATAAGTTGTTGACAACTTCAAAAAGTTGTAGTAATATAAATACAACGAAACGGAAGGAGTTGATAAACTGAAAAATTCATAATTTCAAAAGTGGCATAAGTCCTGCAAGACCTACACCACTAGGACTTTAAAGAATAAAGTCGCTTACATTCTTTATTCTAGCAGATTTCCTGCATAAAGTCCACTAGGAAAAAACAATTTTATATTTCTAATATAGGTACTGTTTGATAGTCCTAGACATTCAAATAAAAGACTATAGCAGGATATAAAATTCTAGTGTGTTATCTCATTGAGTTTCCGCTATACAAATTAAATAAAAAAGTTTACAAGGGTTTGATTGAAGAAACTTAGGACAGCTCTGATAAAAGATTGAAAATATCTTTTTAAGCAAGTGGACAGCACCCACACATGATATAAAAATCATGTATCCCACCTCTATATGAGAAGATAGCAAACAAGCTATACGCGAACGGCTCGAACCTTAGATTATTTTCTAGGAGTGGTCAATAATAGGAGAGAGAACGGCAGGACTTGAAAAAGTCCAATAATTTTAAAAATTCAACCGATAATAGCACGGTTGGTACTAGCAGGGTAGGTACACAAACAAAAGTATAATAATTATTTAATTTTAATCGGGAAAAGGGTAACGCCTCCGATTATTTTTATTTTAGCAGGGTAATGCCTGCATTATAAAGATACTTGTAAGATTAAATAATTCCCTTATATGGCTATTATAAAAGTTATACATAGTTAGAAGGTTAGAATAAGTCCATCCAGAAAACATTGCAACGCACTATAAAGCACCTACTTTTTAGGTATGAATACTCAAATAATAGATAGTTTGCGTCATTGTAGCACTGGCTCTGGCTCTAGCCTTTTATAGTGCGCATAACACTACAATCATAAACATAATAAAAATATTATATGCACCGATTGCGTCAAGTCGGAGAAGGAGTAATTATGGCAACAACAACTTTATCAATCAATTTCTACAATGCTACAATCACAGACGAACTCAAGAATGAGTTTATGCAGGCTATTAATCACGAGTTAGCAGGAATGAATATTGAGTCTCTCAATGATTCTATTTCACGGTTAGAGAAGCAGGCTTCATCTATTCAGAAGGATATTGACGACAACGGGGACGATGAAGCAGGTACTAAGCAGAAGAAACTTGACGGTATCAATGCGACTATTTCCGACAATAAGGATGCACGGAGCAAGTGCGAAGAGTCACAAGCTCATACTCTCGACATTTACAACAAGGTTGTATCTACCATGTCTGAGAAAAACAAGGATCATTTTGGTAACTCTAAGGATGTAGTCCGCACGGTTCTTAGGGTACTTGCAACATGGGATAACTCTAAGTTGGTGAAGTATGCAATCATTCCGGCTTTTCAGTCTCCTGCACTCTATGAAGCACTTGAGACTATTCATATCACAAGTAAAGCCAATGAGAACGGTGAGTTGTCTATGACTAATGATGTCAAGGAAGCATATAAGAAGGCTTCGCAGGAACTTGAAACAATTATCAAGACAACTTTTAGTCTGCCTTTTGAGACACCATATACAGACAAGACAAGAGTAAAGCTGACAGCAGAGGATAAGAAGTTACTTAATGATTGCTATGTGCGTGGATTCTCTAACAAATTTGATACAGACGATGACGGAAAAGTAACATTCAAAAAGCGTCAGATTAACACACTTGTAAAGGCTAAGAAGAATAAGAAAACGCAGGAAGTAACATATGATTATTCAGGACTTGCAAGCACTATCAGCAATATTGTAATCAAACACTATTTTGCATAATGCAAAATATAAAGTGTATAGTACGAAGGGCAGAATTTCGGTTCTGCCCTTTAATAGTATACACTTTAATATAAGGAGGAAATATTATGAACGCAATACAAATTAGAAATATGATGCTCAATATTAAAGCTGATTTTGTCGGTATGGGTAGACCGTGGCATTTAAACGATAATTCTGTAATGGAATTATTAATGCAGGTATATTATCAAACTGATTATATAGATTGGGAAGAGATAAATTGGCTTTTCACAACTTATCTACAAAAAGGAATTTTGGATTTCCCAGAGGCTCAAAAAATGGCAATGAAAAGAATTAAGGAGGCAAAATAACTATGCAAATTTATAAAGCACTTAACACGGAAGTCTTGCACAATAAAGAATTTCGCATGGGTTCTATTATTCTGCAACTTGACAACAAAATGATACTTATATGCAATAAATTTAATCATTCACGCAAACGCAAATTAGAATTGATTGTATGGCTGCCAACCGAAAAGAAATGGTGTCGCACATACGCAAAGAATGAATATACGGAAATGATGTGGGATTATTACCGCAAACATCAGCAAAAGAGAAATCACGATTTTCGCAAGTATGAAAATATGATGAAACATGACAGAAGACATAAAGGCGGTGGAGGCGGATCACGCATTTATGATGGAAGTATTACGGATTATGAATGCACAAATAATCCTTTACACGATTTTAGACGATGCTATAATTGACTTCTTGAATGTAACTATGCTAAAATGGAGGTGATTACATGGAGGTAAACTAACTATGATTATATATAATAAATTTGATACTTTATTGAAACAAAAAAATATAGGCAAAACAGAACTACAAAAAAAATTAGAAATCTCTCCTTCTACAATGGCTAATTTTGGAAAAAATAAATATGTTTCTCTAGCTGTTATAGATAAGATATGTGGGGAATTAAAATGTCAACCAGGAGATATTATGGAATGGGTTGAAGATGCTGACAAGGCAGAGCTTGCCTCAATTGACGCACAAATTGCGGAACTAATGGCAAAGAAAAAAGAACTGCAAAAATAACATAACCACACCAACAAAGCACCCAACGGAAATTAAAAACCATGTAAGAGAGGTATTATTATGCAAACAATAGAAGAAATGCGTCAGTCAATGATAAAGGCAAACGTATATTCAAAGGCAGATATAGACAAAATCTGCGAACTTGAACAGCAGTATCAAGATGAATGTGAAGAGATAGCTGAACAGTGTGAAGCTGAAGGCTATCCAGCAAACGGAAGTAACTATGAACTCCGTTGTTCAGAAGCTCGTAAATATTATGATGAGCAAATAGAAATCATAGACGCAAATTACGAAATGTAACTGCGTCAAATATAACGTAACCAAGCACCTAACTATTAGGTGCTATTTTTATGCCCAAAAGGAGGTAAGCGAACCATGAAACGCAAAATATTATATCTTATCACAACATCAGCACTCATAATGGGTGCTTTTTTAATAGGCAAAACAATGTCTATACAGAAGACAGTTGAGCCAAACGCAAAACAATATATGTCACTCGCTGATATCAAATCAATTGATTACTATGCAAGCGAAAATAAGTTGACTATCAGTACATCAACCGATAGTTACGATTTTGAGCCAACAATCAATGTAATCCCAAGCGAAACGGAAACGGATAATATATGTCAAGTCTATAATTCTTCTGAACTTACAGAAGATATTCTTGCCAATAGACAAGGCAAACTAATCATAGAAAAATGCGTTGGAACAGTCACAGACGATGAGAAAAACGGAAATCTTGAGGATGGAAGCTATATCTCATACGAAAGTGTTGACTGTACAAAAGGAGACACAATAGTAACTTATTTAATTTTCAATCCAGAAACCAATTATACAGATGATGTAATCAAAAGGTTTGACTACATACAGAAGGGAGAATAAATAGATGGGCGCAATAAAGTACAACGCAATCAGAATTGCAAAACAGCTTTGCTATAGCGAAACAACAATTAACAAAATTAAGGCAGCAACATCCGAAAGCGAAATCACTCGGATTTTGCGCACCGCAAGAGAGGAGGAACTGTAAAATGCAAAAGGCAATAGTATACAGAGCGTACAACGGAATGGAAATCATAGACACAAGACCAGAAGCAGAGATAGCATATGAGAATATGCGTTATGCAGAAGAGCTTTATGCAAAGAGAAATAAAAGGCAAAACAAAAATCACAAGAGCTTTACGGAAATATTATCCGCATTGTTATAGGAGGCAAACAATGATTAAAGGATACACCGTACCCAACGGCTATATGGGATGGCTGAAAAGCGAAAGCAGATATCAGTTATTTGCAACAGAAACTGATTATCTTGAATATGTATTATTAAAGGAGGATACAACATGAGTTACACACTATTTAATGTTCCAATGTACAACGAGCGGAAGGCAATCCGTTCATTGAAAAGAAAAGGTTACACAAAAATTACAGTAGTGGTAAGGCAAAACCTTACTTTGACTATTACAGGCAGAAGAGAGGTTGATTAATATGTTAGATTTTAGAGATTTTTACTGCATAGCAGACTATGCGAATGTGCATTGGAAAGGCGGTTATTCGGCAATCGAGATTGCAGAGAATGCATATAATTATTTGCGAGATTTTGAATGGTCAAAAGAAAACGGAAAAGTCGCAAATTCAATAAAAGTTCTTCTTACTAATCTCGATGAAGACATTGCAAATGGAGAAGAACTTGAGGATGTTCGCTACTGGACAAGCGAAATCCGAAAAGAGTTAGGCTTGAATGAGCCTATAATTTAGCTGCTAAACGGTTTGTCAAAAGGCAAGCCGTTATTTTTATACAAAAATTAAAACAAGAAAGGTAGGTACATATTTATGTGCAAAAGAACATTTTTATTCCCAGAAGAAGCAGAGAAAGAAGTAGCAGAAATCAGAAAGGCAGCAGGGATTGACGAAAAGACAGAGAAAATATTTATAAAGGAACTTGTAAAGAACGCAAAGGTAAATTCACGGATTGGTGATAAGGTTTTGATTTGTATTGATCCGAAATACATCCATTACCCAGAATGGCAAAGGGAAATCAGAGTACCAAAGGCTTTATCTATTGGAAATAACTATGATAGTGATTTGTGGGGATTGCCTATTTATTGGCATTTTATGGGATTACTTTGGGCTATTGAAGGGCAACATAGAACATACGGAGCAGTAAAATCAGGAAAAGATTTTATTGTAGGACAAGTAATTGAATGCGATTTAAAGAAAGCAATCGCTATATTTACGGATCAAACAAAAGGCAGAACACAGATTAGACCAAAAGATACATATAAGGCAAAGATAACAAGTGGAGATGAGGATTATATTACACTTAGAGATATTTGTAAAAAATACAATCTGTCGGTCAAAGGAGATAGAAATAAGGCAAACAAAGTTGGAACGCTCACATCCATAACAGATGGAATTGAATTAGTTCGTATGAATCCAGAATTGCTTGATCATATTCTTAATATTATTACCAAACTCAAATGGAATGGATATGCAGATAGTTACAACGGAAAAGCATATACTGCAAAAATTATTCGTGCTTTAAAAGCATTATATGCATACACAGAAGGCAGAACAGACGAAATGGAGAAAGCCTTAATTAAACATTGTAATGGAACTGAATACTTTGTTGAAAATATCATGGATAAAACACAGGCACAGATTTTTGATTATCTGTCAGAAATTGTACGTTACGAAATGGAAAGCCCATTTACAGCAACAAAGAAAAAAGCAACAAGAAAGAAGGCAATTTAAGAGAATAACTATATGCAAAGGAGGTGCATAGTTATGGTATATGCATAAATAATACATAATAGCTGAGATAACGGCTATACGGTCAAATAAATAAAAGGAGAGAAAACAAATGAGCAAAAGATGGCATAGTGATATCCGTGTCGTCAATCCAGTAATGGAGATGAACGGATACCATATCAAACGGAAATCAGGTTCTCATTACATATATGAGAATGAAAAGGGAGATGTAATAAGTCTTCCAGAGTCGTTAAATAGAATGCTATGGCTTGGTGAATGTAAAAGGCATTCGCTAAAGGGTGGCAGAGAGTTATTGTCAAAAATTAGTAGTAGGAGGTAATAAAAATGAAATATGAAGTAATAATGGAAAAAGGTGATTATGCATTAAATCTCCGTAAAACACGGATGGATGAATATGCGGTAGTCAATAGGCTTGACAAGGCAAAAGGTGAATGGGCATGGACATATGTCTATTACAACTTTGGTGAATTTTCACCAATATCAAAAGCAGAAGCATTAGCAAAAGCGATTGATGCTTTTAGATACAAAACTGAAGAGGGATATATCCCACGATGCAGACTTGAAGAACTTGCAACACTCTTCAAAGATGGACTTATCTCTGACGACAGAGAAAGTGCTCTTGAATATTTTGACGAAATCTGTGAAATGTCAGAGGAAGAGAAATCTTTCTTTGGCATTGAAGAAGATTCACCAATAGCGAATACAAAGTTTGAGAATCCTATGTATAACAAGGGTTACGATGATGGATTTGCAGATGGCGCAAATAGTAAGGAGTGATGAAAATGAAAACAATAAAAGTAAATGATTGCGAAGTATCTTTTGTAGTAGATACATACGCAGATATGTTCCATAGAAAAGCAGTTCTTGCGTTTGTTGCAAGTGGTGATGAAAAAGGCGAATTGTATGGAGATGTAACAATCAATATTCCACAGTATTCACTTGATGAGGGAGAATCATTTTTAAGCACAGATTGTCCTGATCTGATTGATGCAATGGTTGAGAACGGATATCTGGAAATTACGGATGAGGTAAAGGTAAACTATGGAACTTACAAAGTAGGTAGGTTTACACAAAAGTTTATTGACGAGTTTGAAAATGAAAGTGAGTGATTAAATATGACAGTTGGTGAATTAAAAAGAATGTTGGATGACTATGATGAAGATATGAAAATTGTATTTCAACCATCAGGTGATATGTATGGAGAATACATTGGATATATTGAAGAAGGTAAAGGCATAGCATCATTTAGAGGAAATGATTATAGAGCCTTAATTCTTACATCAGATGGACAGTGCGGATCTGTTTGTGATGAAGATGATTTGGATTTAGAGTAAAGAGTAAATGGATATTTCATTAGAAGAAAGGCAGGTAAAAATTATGATGAATGAAATTATTATGGAGTTAAATAACAGAGGATACAAGGCAGAAAGTACAACAGTGGTAAAAAATGGAGTTGAAAAAGTCGGTGTGATTATTGGAGAAGGCACAATAAGACCTATTATTTATCCTAACTTAAATCTTACAGTGAATGAGTGTATAAGAGAAATTATTAACACTTATGAAAATGTACCAAAAATGAATATAAATATAAATGAGGTTACAAATTGGGAATATGTAAAAAATAATTTACAGCTTTGTTTACAGAGAAAAACAAATGAGGATATTTTAAAGAGAGATTATCTTGATATGGAAATGTATATTGGGGTAAAAGTTACCAAAGATTCTACATACAAGGTAAAGCAAGGAATGTTTAAAGAAGTAAGTGAAGATGAGATTTTTGCAAGAGCATTGTTAAATGCAAAAGAAAATGTTCTTGTTGAAGATATGGCAAAAATGCTTGCAAATATGATGGGGTGTGATATAAGCGAACTTCCTGATATGGGTGAGACGAAAATGATTGTTGTTACAAATAAGGAAAAAGTAAACGGAGCAGTTGCAATTTGTGATAAAGAATTGTTAAGCAACATTGCAAGGGAATATAATAGTAACCTTGTAATTCTTCCGTCAAGTATTCACGAATGCATTATCCATGTTGATAATGAACCTGATATGAAAATGTATTCAAATATGGTTCGTGAGGTAAATGAAACACAAGTTGAACCCGAAGAAGTATTAAGTGATCACGCTTATTTCTTTAATAAGGAAACTTGTGAGATTAGCTGGTAGTAAATGGTTTCTTTGGAAGTGAAAGGCAGGTAAATCATATGCAAATTATTAGAGCAACAAAAACATTCGCAAAAGAGCTGACAAAACAGCTAAAAGGAAACTATTGTATAGAGTCTGTAGAGCTTGTAAAAATTCCACGAGACAGAGCTTATATTGTAGTAGGCGGTGGTTATTCGGACATAGATATTGACTGGGATGATAATACAGTCAAAGTACTCAAGGTAAATTATAAACCTGAGTGCTATGCTATGTCGCAGTATATAACTACTGGCGAACTTTGCAAATTGGCAAGAGGAATTATTGATTTGACAATGGAAAATTATGTAAGCGCATTTAAAAATGCTTATGAGATTTAGTGTGAAATGCGTGTTTCTTTAGAAAGGAAGGTAATTATGATGAAATGGAAATTATTTTGTACAGTAACAATGAAAAGCTATGAAGTAGAAGCCGAAAGTGAATTTAATGCACGAAAGAAATTAGCAAGTGAATTAAATGTACCATTATCTTGTATTGATGTATTTAGATAAGGCAAATAAATTCGCATTTATTTAAAAGATTGGAGGATAGGACATGATTACAAGAGAAATGATTAGAAATGGTTTTGAATCTGGAACTGTTTCAATCGAAGAAGAATATGCAGGATGTATTGGCATTTGTTGCAGAATTGGTGATAACGCATTTTATTTTCTCGGTTCAGAAGATGATGATTTAACAAAAGAAGAATATTGGGAATCATATACATTAGATATGACAATAGATATGATTTTTAATATACTGAAAGACGTTGAATCTGCTGAAGAACATGGATTAGATGAAGCTGAGTTAGATTATTATACATCTGTATTAGCGTATTAGCCGAATGAAACTAAGATTTCTTAGGAAGGAGTGAGGGAAAATGGTAACGGAAAATACACGGAAACAGTTGGCAGATTACAGAAAGCATGGTAAGAAGCTCAAATATCTTATCAATTATCTTATGGGATTAATTGAGGATGAAGATGATTTCGAGGAGATTATATTAAGAGAAATGAAAGCTCTTGCGTTTAATGAGGACGAAATTGTAGAAATACTTGAATATGATTTCGGATTAGATATGAGTTGGCATCCTATGAGTGTAAATTATAGAAAGGATGAGAATAATGGCTAAGGGAAAACCACGGTGGAAAGACTTACCATTTTATGAACGCTTTGCGAAACAGTTAAAACAGCATGGCGTTTCGGATGAAATGTGTGAGCATATTAGAGAAAGAGGAAAGAAAAAGGAAGAACAGAATAATAAGTAAACGTAAAGGCAGTTAGGAGAATAAATACCTAGCTGCCTATTTTATTACAAGAAAGTGAGGAATAAACATGAAACAATTTGATTTACCTGTAGTAAATGATATACGAAAATCATTTTACGGAAAAGCGAAAGTAACAGAGTTAGACAATGGAGACATTGAACTGACAAGCTACAATACAGTCGTTTGCAGAATACATAATGGAGTTTTCCAGAGATTGTGGAATGGGTATTCAGCAACGACAATGAGACATATCAATGCTTTTATTGGCTTCTATGGAATTGAAGGTGGAGGCAAAGCATGGTGGAACAGTTTAGAGATTGCATAAATTAAGGAGGAAACGAATTATGAGTAAATGGTTATATGATCCTGAAACGGATTCACGGAATGGGAAAGAGTTTACTTACAATTTGCCTATACATGAAAATGAGGACTTACTTTTAGGTTTTACATATAGGCAAATTATGGATGAAGTGATTGCAAATTACGGTCACAATGTAACAGAAAAAGAAATCAGAAAACAGGTAAACGAACATCTGGAAATGGTTAAAGAAAATATGGAAGAAAATTTAATGTTGTGTATCGACAGTATGTTGAAAGAAATTAAGGAGGCGTAATTATGTATAAAATCATTAACCCATGTAAATGTAAGGTTTACACAAGAACAGGAAACGAAGTAGATAGAAATGCATTTGTAAAAATTGAATATAAAGATTCAAAATTAAGTATGTGTGGTGTAGTTGCGCCATTATCAAATGGAGATTGCCTTGGCTCTGCTGGTCAGTGTGTAGATGAAATTAGAAATGGTTCACCAACAGATGAGTGGACAACGGAAATGCTTAACAAATTATGTGATATTTGGGATAGATGGCATTTGAATGATATGCGTCTTTATTGTGTACACATGAGAGAACTTGGATGGACAGAACACACTCAGGATAAAGTTAAAATTGAGAAATGGACTTTAACAAAAGAAGCTTGTCAGAAAAAAGATAACGCAAAGAAAAGAGCATTGGAATGTTTGAAAAATGGAGAACCATTTTATCCAACTAAAGAGGAAACAACATATGCAAATATGGAATATTCTATTGATGTTTATGATGGTGAAGAAGTCACTTATGGAGAAGCATACGAATTAAAAGAGAAAGATTGTTTAGGACATTCAAATACAGAATATAAGACAAGAGGTTGGATTTCATATAAAGATCACAAACTCGGTTTTATCGGTAGAGAATGTCCAGTGTGTGGTTATAAATACGGAACTGCTTGGAAGATGGAAGAAGTACCACAGGATATAATTGAGTGGCTGGAAAGTTTACCAGAAACTAAAGTAAAGCCAGCATGGGTATAAGGAGGTCTAGTATGAGAGAAATTGAAGTAAACAATGGATGTAAGATTGTATTAGAGAATAAATCACAAGGTATAGAAGTTATTCATTGTGACAGTAAGGGAGGTATTGAATATAGTTACAATATTCCTGATGGCGAACTTGTAATGTTGCTGAATTATTATAGAAACTGTAAGAGTGGCAGAGAAAAATCTGATTATATATTAGAAGGTAAAATTAGAAATACGAACACGGATATCGTTGAATATATATAGTCAAAGGAAATTGTAATTTACAGTGAAATTTTAGAAAGGTAAAAGGTGATAATTATGGCAGATACAAAGAAAACAAAAAGATTGCATATTAGTATGGCTTACACGTATGTGGGAGATACAGGAATTGATATTCCTATGGAATTATTAGAAGGTAAGACAGAGGAAGAACAGTTGGAAATTGCTTGTAAATATGCACAGGAACACATTGATGAAATTCCTGTTGCTACTAATGCAGAATATATTCCATGCTCGGATAATTTTGAGATTGATGATATTGATTTTGAAGAGTAATACAGAGAAAAGGAGACTAAAACTATGAGAGTAAACGAAGTAAGAAAAACAGAAACAATTGAGAAGTTAGTAAGAATAGAGTACATTGCAGAAGATGGCACAACGTTTAGAAGTGAAGAGGAGTGTAAGAAATATGAGGAATCAGCACTGTTTGCAATTAGCAAAGAGTTAAAGAGATTAACAAAAAAAGATTGTGTTTGCCAGAGTGATATTAATGATGGTTTGTCATATGATGATATGGTTGAAATCTTTGATGTGCAGACAGAAAGGGATTTAGAAAATCTTAGAAGATATTTATATCTAAAAATGAGAAAAAATGGAGCAAGTGATGATACGGTAAATGATTGTTTTAAATCAAAAGATGGAACGAGAGATAAACATGTATTTGATGGTGTTACAGCAGGTCACGAAGTAATGATTTTTTGGAATTATGATGAGGATTGGTTCTGGGTTTATAATGACGGAAGTATTAACGGATATTGTGAATTTTTCAGGGAGAAGATCACAAAGCTTATTACACCAAAGGAAAATAACAAACAGTAATACAGAGAATAATAAGGCAGACGCAAACAAATGTGTCTGTCTTATTTATTGGAAAGGATGTGAACTAAATGAAATATTCACTAATTAACTACTTTGATGTGTGGGGAAATAAAAAAGATGGTTGGGAAGTCAACAATCTTTGTACAGAAGAAACAGGAATTATTATTGCCGATGATGCAAGTGATAAAGAGATTTTAAATTATCTTGTGCAGATTGGTTTCCTTACTACATCTGACATGAGAAAAGTAAAAATTGATACAAGCTGCGGAGATACGATGGAAATTTACGCAGTTAAAGATATGTATCCATTAGGTAGATTACAGGCTGAGATATAAGGAAGGAGAATGCAAAATGAGCGATTTAAAAGATAAAAATATTATTAGTGAATATCTTATGTATGTTGATAAGAATTGTAACAAGCTAAGAGGTAATGCATATTTTTACGAAGCCTCAGAAAGTTTACGGATTTATTGTGATGAAGAGTGGTTTCTTATTGTTGATAGTTGGGATTTTATAAGAGAACTTAATGAATGGCTTAATGATAATTATGCAAAAGAATTATGCGATGAGACAAGATATGAATTGCCAGAAGATATTCGTGACAGAGAATATTTTATAACATGGCTTGATTATCTTACAGATGGAATGTGGGGATTTTCAGATGAATATTCAGTTTGCGAGCATTGCAATAAGGCATTCAGAACTTTACCTGATAGTTATTCATGGGTTGCAAACTACTGGATTGGTGACGGATTCATCTTATGCGAAGACTGTGTAAGGGAAGATTATTCAGAAGAGTATCTTGAATCATTAGAAAACAATCCAAATACCGCAAATACAATTCTTTCAGATGATGAAATTGAAAAGGCAGGATATAAGAAAGTAGTAGCTGATTGTGAGTGTGGCTGGTGTGGAAGGTATGACGATCCAGAAAAGATGTTAGAGCAAGAGAAGCAAAATAATAAAGATGGAAGATATTTATTCAGTATTTCAGGAAAAGGACAGTTTCATACGGATTTCGATATGTGGGAAAAGATAGCATAGAAAGTGAGGTTGATTGATATGAAAATGGAAATATTAAAAACCAGAATAGATGAAATATTAAAGAATATGTGGAATGTAAATGAAGATGGTGGCATCGAAATTTATACTGACTATAGAGAAAGAGAACTTTCTGATAGTTTCTTAAAAGAGATATTTGAGAATAACAATCCAAAGGAGGCATTTAATGATGAATTAGCTGATTGGGCTATGGATTATGCGATGGAGTGCGGAGAAGATGAGCTTGAAAAGGATATTCGTAAAGAACTGACAGATGAAGAGGAAGAGTATTTTACAGATAATTTTGATGAGATATGGGAATATGTAAAAGAAAATACATATTTTTATTACAACGCAGAGGATTTCAATAATGAAGTCAAAGTAAATATCATGGTGGATTGTGGTAATTGGAATTACGATTGCGTTTGCGATAATGTTCTGAATTGGTATGGAAATTCAGGAGATGGAAGTATTGATAAAGAGTCATCTATGCTGTGGTTAGCAAAAACACAAGGTAAAGCAACTGCATTAAGAAAAGCTTGTAAACAAGTACATAGGGATGACGGATATTATGTAGATAGAGATAAGAATAAAGACAAATTTATTGAAAGCTGCATACAGGAATTTGAAAATCTTCCATCACATATGGCAACCGTAACGTTTCTTGTAAAAATGCCGTTATTTGATTTATTTAACTTAATCGAACTACAGAACAAAGAGTATGACGAAAAGGGAAAATATGATCCACGAAAGAATGAAAATTCAAAATCTTATATGGTTCTTGGAAAGGAAACTATGTGCGGATTATATGATCCTTGGTCTGGCGGTGGTTCTGTATTAGAAATAGAGTTGGATAAAGATGTGAAACTACCTATTAAATACGCAATCTTTTGTGTCGAGGGATGTAAAATGCATGGATATGACATTGATGAAGTTTATGGATTGATTGGTAGCTGTTGGAAAGAAACAATAAAGGAAATAAAAGAGGTTGCGTAAACCAAAGGAAAGAACTGTTTCATAGTAAAATATGAGCTATATATAGTGGCTGTATAATTATATATACACTATATATAGTGGCTAAAAGAAAGTGAGGTACAAGATATGAATGTATTGAGAATTGAACTCATAAGAGAAGTTGGAAATGTAAAAGAATATAAAATTATATATGAAGAAACTGATGTGATTGAGACAAAATTGGTTGGCAGAACGTTCAATTATGATAAAGATCCAGAAGAGTTGAATGTCCCTGAAAGTGTTCTTGATTTTGCAGAGAATTGGATTCTTGGAGATTTATAAGGAGGTGCAGGAATTATGATGACAGAAGAGAGATTTAAAGAAACAAATTATAAGATGTCTTATGAAGAATATAAGAAATGTTATTGTTGCAGATGTATGAAGGAAGATTGTATTCACAGAGACGCATACAGAAGATTACCTGAAATTGATGGTGGTCTTGGTTTATGTCCTAATTTAAAGAGAGAGTGATAGAAATGACAACGTATATATTAGAAGATAAACAGATGGTAGTTGATGAAAAGAGACTTATTGATTTAGCAAACAGATGGCTGCCAAAAGGAATGTCGGCAGAATATAAAAGGCAATTTGCAGATTATGTCAGATTTCTTATTTCGGACTTAGAGTTAGATGAACCATTTTATGATTGCGATGGAAATGGAATAAGCGTAGAACAGTATTATTTCTTAGCTTGTTTAATATATGCTTGGAACAACGGATATTCAGCAGTTTTGGAATGTGATGATGATTTAAAGATATTTGATTGTTTGGATTCAGTTACAGAGGAAATCTATGATGAATTTGTTGAAAGAACTGCTGATGAATACGGAGACGTTGATACAGAGTATTTTATGAAATGGATCAATGAAGAAAACTGGGATGGAAGAGTTAAGAAATAGCAATTTCATTTTAAGATTGGAGGATAAAATCATGGAAGAATTAAGAGAATACTTATTAGATCAGGATATATGGGAAAGGGAAGTTAATGAACTTCTTGGAAATTTTAACGACAATGTAACAGAAGATGATTTACATATTGTAGCAATATTCGATTCCGCTTATGACTTGGCAAGTAATTATATTGATAACGTAATTGGAGAATTAGATCATCATATTGAGGCGGTTCTTGATTATACAGAGCTTGGAAATCATATTGCAGAAAATGGAGATGAATATGTAGTGTTAAGTTCTGGAAGAATCGTGGAATTTGAATTATAGAAAGGATGGTTGATTGTATGGCGAGATATAAAATGATAATTAATACAGATACATATAAATGCGGAAGATGTAGTAAAAAGAATTGGGAACCTGGCACACGAAATGATTATATGATTGCAATAAACGGAATAACGAGAACTCTTTATAATATGAGAGAAGTAATGTGGCAGCTTGAATTATTCCACGGAAATTCATTTGTTATGTCGGAATACAGTGATGATAACCCAGAAGAAAATTATGGATTATCTGATAGATATATTAAATTTCTAAAGAAAAATACAATCAAATATCATGACAGACTGTGTAATTTGGATAGACAACAGTATTTATCAGGCTATGGTTGGATGCAGGGCTATTTTTCTATTGGGGAAGTAATGGAAAAATTGAAAAAAGAAGGAACTGTTAAAGTTCCGTTTAGTTGGCTCTATGATATTAGACAGTATGATAAAGCTATGAATGGTTGCTATATGGAAATAACGAAGATTGCGTAAGGAGTGATTTATATGTTAAAAGCAATAAATATTAAATGGGACACAGATGGAGATATGGAAGTATTTAATGAACTTCCAACGGAAATGATTGTTCCTGATGAATTAGAGGAAATATATAAGAAAGATAGAGAATTTGCACTTGAAGAGATTTCAGATTGGTTATCAGACGAGACGGGATTTTGTCATGATGGATTCGAAGTTGTAAAGGTGATTACAAAAGAGTCTGTTGAGAATGAGTTATACGATTTTTTCAATGACAAAATGGAAACTGGTGATGCATCTGAAATTGAAAGAGTTGATCGTTATCCAGATATGTATGTCACAGGAGACAACGGAATTGTTATTGATTGTGTAGGTGGAAAACGGATTAGATTGATTATTCAGGTAGATTAAGGAGTGATGAGATATGTATAAGGAAGAAGCAAAGGAAATTTTAAAAGAATTCTTAGAAGATTGTGATAAAACGCAGAAAGAAAAAACAAAAACACCTTTAAGAAAGGCTTTTGATTTAGCTTATAGTGAATTATGTAAAAGCGATAATACTCTTTGTTTTACACAAGAAGAAATTGATAAAGTGTGTCAGGCTATTATTGATAGTCCAGTTGATACATCGAGAGAATTACAAGATAGAGTGTTGAGTATTTTACAAAATAATAGTTATTAAAATAGCACAGTAAACAAGAGTTTCTTTTGATAATTGGAGGTAAAATAATGGATGAATTAAGAACAACACCACATGATTTTATATGGAGAGTGAAAAATCCTCAAGATTATTGGGCAGATACATTAAAAGAAGTAAAGTATGATGTTTATTTAAACGGCAAAAGAAGAGGTGGTTTTATTGGAGTCAATAGAACATTTGACGATGATACGTATTATGTAAATTATTATGATGAAAACAATAATATTGCATATTGTACTGCCTATACCGATACAGAAATTATTTTGAAACGAGTGAACCGAAAGGAGTAATGATTTAATGAAGATAACAGGAATAATTCGTAGAGTTGATGATTTAGGTAGAATAGTAATTCCAAAGGAAATTAGAAGGCAGGTGTTTGGGAAAACGGATGCAACTGGTGAGCCAATGGAAATATTTATTGATGAAGGAAATGTTGTACTCCGAAGATACGAGGAAATACAAGCTTGTAAATGGATAAAATACGATTATAGAACGATTTGCCCGAAAGAACACGATGCGAACAACCCATATTGGAGAATACCTGAAAATATGGATAAATTAAAATATTGTCCTTATTGTGGCAAAGAAATAGTTATTGAGGATTAACATGAAATGAGGATTTACTGTGAAGAATGGAGGTTGACAATATGGTATTAATAAAATCAGATATATTATTCAAGGTTTGTGGGGCAAAAAGTGTCGGAAAACAAAAAGTAAAAGTAAAACCAGTTGAACATCATTATGAAAAAGATGGTGAATCAGAATATATTAAATATGGTTGTCCTTTGTGTGAAAGCTTGGGAAATGAATATAGAAAGTTTTATTCACACTCATCTGGATTGTTTGATAAAGACAAACAATTTAATCAGTTTTCATTTTCAAAAGGAATTCCCAACTGTCCTATATGTGGAATTAATATTGATTGGGATTATAAGAAACAATAAAACGATTATTTGCTGAGTTTAGAAAGGAGAGCAGATAACAATGTTTAGAAGAAAAGCAAAATGGATTTATTGGAGAGAAAAAGGAACAAAGCAATGCAAATGCTCGAAATGCAAAGTATCTTATGGTTGCATGGATACACCATACTGTCCTAATTGTGGTCGGAAGATGGTTGGAACTATAAAAGACAAGGAAGTTTAAAACGGAAAGTATCAGGAGGAAAATAATATGAAAGTATTTTATTTAGTGCAAGAGAATTTCGGATGCGTTGTCTATGCAGATAATGAAAACGATGCATTTGAAAAAATGAAATGTCAAAGAAAAGAAATATTGGAAACTTTAGGATTGCCATTAGATATTACACGATGGGGAATTGAGGAATTTACACCAGACTTATATGATGGTGTATTATGTTTTTATTAAAACGATGATTTACTGCGGAAAGTGAGGAAAACAAGTATGAAACATTTAGTAATATTTTATACGGAAAACGGAATATATAGTGCAGTATATAATTTTAAAAATATTCCACCAACTACAGAAGACATAAAAGAAATGCAAAAAGATATACAGAAAACAGAAAGCTTAATTCAAATGCCAGCGGTTGTAAATTGGCTACCGATTAGCGATTAGGAAGAAACGGAAATTTCTTGGAGAAAGTGAGGTGTCAATGAATGATATGTTATTGAAAGACACAAAAGAGAAACAGATAATACTAAATCAAAATCTGCTCACAAAGCAATTGAGTATTACTGTGTATAACAAAATAACGAAGAAAAAAATAACGTACACAAATCCTAAGAGAATGTGTATACTATTTGCACAGTGTTTGTAAAGGAGTTTGATAAAATGGAAATAAGTAAATATGCGATGCCAGCAATTGCAATATTTATGAATGGCGATGTAAGAGAACAGGTGCATCAAGAACTTGCACCATGTAGTAACAATGAATTCATTAAGAGATACTGTGAGATTGATCCAGATTTTGAGAATGTCTTGAAATCAGAGTTTGGAATTGATATAATGGATTTATGATTGGAGGTATGTATTATGAAGTATAGAGTGTTTGACATAGACAATAAGGCTGAATATACTAAGGAAATGAGCTTCGATGAACTTAAAGATTTCTTTGAACCAGACATTGAAATATTTGGTGAAGAAATGCATGATAAATGGGAAGAAGTAAATGATGTCGATGATCTTAGGGAGTATTTAGAGTATAAAGCAGACGGAATGAGAGTTGAAGATCGAATAGAGGTTATCCCTGATGATATAGATATTCTTCTTGAAGATAATTGTACAAAAGCAGAAGCAAAGAAATACTTGGAAACTGGCACAACTATATACCGAGATTTAGAGGAAGGTCTTGAAGGATACTGTGAAGAATGGGATAGCTGTTGTGCAGATGATGGATATTCTGACATGGTAAGAGAGATGGTTAGAACACATAAACCTTGCACTGATTGGGGATGTGTGGAAATTGAAGGAAAATGGTACTATATAATGTATGTGTTGTAGTACTGTAAAATAAATATATGACTTGAAACAGGCAATCGAAAGGTTGTCTGTTTTTTTATGGAGAATAATATAATGGAGGTGATTATATGTTTGAGGTCAGAGATAGGCAGGGTGGAAATTTCATTGACAGTTTCGATTCATTAGAAGATGCGACTTATGCCCTTAATGAGTATGAGGAAGCTGATAAGCTGGATGGTATCTATGAAGAGAATTTCTATGAGATATTTGATACTATTAATAATGAAATAGTAGTGATATAATAATAGTAATATGGTAACGAGAATAATATAACGGAGGTAGTTATTATGGCACAGTTAATTGGATGTTTGATTGCAGGATATTTATGTATTTATCTTCCTTGGAAAGCTAATGAGAAAGATGAGGCAAAAAAGAGAAGAGATATGTATAATAACTTAAACAAGAAGTCTGTAGACGAAATGGATAAATGGAGAAGATAATATAAGAAAGGTGGCTGATGAATATGTTCGGTGGATTGTTGGCATTTTTAGGAATTTATGCAGGAAGTGCTGCAAAGGCAGCTAAAGATAACTATGATATGAAAAAAGTATCTCGTAGAGTTGATGAAAAAGGAAATGTTCATTATATGGATAGACTTTGCAATGATTACATCAATGGAGAGCGAGTAAAGAGAGTTGAAACAACTGATAAAAATGGAGTTAAGTTGTATTCAACCGTTGGTGTGAATAGTAGTAAAGTGTATGACACTTCTTATGGAAGAGGTACACAGCAGTTATTCGAAATGAGTGAGCGTGACAAACAGGACGCAATTGAACGTGGTAAATTAGCTTATATGCAGTATAATCCTTATTTTGGAAGATCGGTTACAACGGAGATTGCTACTGGAAGAACAATTACTTGTCTTTTTAAATGGGAACATGGAGATAAACCAATTTATAAGAAATGGTACTTCAGACCTGAATGCCAAGATAAATTCGGTTATAGAGAAACTGTTAAAGGAGATTATGGAATCGACATTACAAAAGAAGAATATTATAAGTTGCAGACTATTGGAATTAGTTATTCGAATCTACCAAGTGATCAGAAAGTATTAAATGACTTATGGGGAAGGAATTAATAGATTCATTGGAAAATTGGAGGAAAAAATATATGAAATATTCTGTAGATATTGATAGAAGTATTAATGCATTATCATATTGTTTAAATAAAGTAAATGATGAAATTGAGGACATTTGGGATTGGAATATCCGTATCAATGCAAGTGCGGTTGATTATGGAATTTATTTTAACTTTGATGTTGATAATAAGATATTAGAAATCTGTAATGAGCCAGCTTGTGATGATTGTACTTCGCTTGATGATATTATAGAAATGATTAATGACACAGATGACAATGAAGAATAATAAAAAGAATGGAGAATAAAAATAAATTATGATTTGTTTAGATTGCGGAAATATGGATATTCGATATGATGAAAAAGAGAAATCATATCATTGTAATAATTGTGGTTCGAGAAATATTGGTACAAGAAAAGAAGGGTGTAAATATATGCTAGGAAATGGATTGTGTGGTAAAAATCTTGCATGTACGTCATCTGGAGAATGTGAAGCACCATGTAGCTATTATGAAAAATAGTAGGAAACCAGAAATGTAAATTAGCCGTGATGAGGTTTAGAACTGTGTAAGGAAGCTGGAATTAAATAGATTGGAGTGATTTATATGTTTAAGTGGAAAGATTACGAAGAAAATGCAGCATTATTCATTGATGGAATTAGTGAAAATGTAGCGATTTTAAGATATAAAGATTTTCAGTTGACAGATGCAGCTACAGGATTAAAAGTGAAAATGAAATCGTCCAATATTGACGAGGCGAAAGTTGATGCTGAAAATTTCTTGAAAGAATTTTGGAACAGGGTGGAGAATAATTACAAGAGAAATTTAGATGCATTAAATTAAAAGCCAAGTAAACCAAGTTTTCTTGTGGAAGGAGTGAATAATATGAATGATGTATTGGAACAGCGATTAGCTGCTAAAAAGCGAGATTTGAAAAATCAACAAGAATATTTCAGAATTGATATGAAAAACATTGAACAATCAAATTATGAAGACAATGCTATCAATGCGTTGTTGTATATGAAAAAACTGAAAACAGAAATTGCAGAGCTAGAATTATTGTTACAATTTGACAGCGTTTGTAAGGACAAAACTTGTGTTTTAAGCAAAGATGAATCTGATACATTTAACGCATATCTTGAAGGTGATGTGAAAATAGCATTTGGAAATACCGACTGGAATCATATTTATAGAAAAATTGTCGGAAATAATTCAAGTGAATTTGCAGAAAAATGTATGGAAAATGGACTTGAAATCTAAGCTTACTTATGTGTAGAAAGAAGAATAAATTTGTATGGAGATACCTAAATATATACAGAATAAGATCAGGCAGCAAAATGAAGCTTGTAAAAAAGCAAGTAAATTAGAAGTAGAAATTGAAAATTGGTGTCAATTATCTGGATTTGATCCATATTCGAAAGAATATAAAGAAATTAAAGGTAGATTAGTAGATGCAGTTGCACCATTAAATGCAGATAAGATAAAAGAGATTGCCAATACAATTGAATATTGAATGTTACTAAGAAACTAAGTTCCGAGAGGTGATATATGACGTTAGAAGAGTGTAACGGAAATTGGAATTTTATGTATGAATTCAGAATTGGAGAAAATTGGTATCCATGTAATGTAATCAAAGTAAATAATGATCAGGTCTGTATCTTTACTAGAAATGGATCTGTAACGTCAGAACAACGTAAAGACGTAAGAAAAATGGACATAGACATATACTTACAAACAAGATTAAAAACAATTAGAGATATTGGAAAATATGCTTATAATCATGGATACCATAATGATATAGAAGATGACTTAATGTTATTTCGTAATTCAAAAGAATTAAACATTTTGGGAATCTAAGCTTACTGTTAGTTTGAAAGGAAAATAGAACATATGGAGAATGAATATAAGGTAGAAGAAACAGATCTTGGGACTAGAACTTCCCATCCGTCATATGGAACTATTATGTTTAATAGAGCTTATGGTGGAAAGACACCATTATTCGGAAGCAGTATTGAACATAGTAATGTAATAATAATGGAGTTAAGACATGCAGAAATAGAGCGTGGCTTAAATAGAGATTGGGTTTATGGCAAAGCTCCTATTGCAGAAATAGAGATGAGTTATTCACAATTCGCTGAAACGATTACATCTTTTGGACAGGGTACAGGAATTCCAGTAACAATTCGCTATACCGAAAAAGATGGTAAAATACCTCCGTGTGATTTTGTTAGCAAAAGAGAACAGTTTACTGATGAATTCAAAGGTAAAACAAAAAATGCAATGAATGAGTCACAGCAGTTAATTCAGGATGTAACTGATTTGTTTTCACAGAAGAAAGCACTAACAAAGGCAGACAAAGAAGCTGTAATATCTAAACTTAGAAAATTAAGTATGGATCTTGGATGTAACTTGGATTTTATTGCAGACCAGTTCAATGAACAGATGGACAAAACGGTTATGGAGGCAAAAGGAGAAATTGAGTCATTTTGCCAGAATAAAATAAATGCTATTGCAAGTGCTGCGTTGGTAGAGCATAGAGATGAGATATTAAAATTGGAAAATCCAGTTGATATTGAATCAGAATAAGGCAAAGAAATTTA